>Ga0181516_10000403_pt1 | contig 40533 bp, 34 predicted proteins | sample PEATcosm2014_Bin_25_FD_121104 | JGI IMG/M metagenome (GOLD analysis project Ga0181516, IMG submission 121104) | Peatland microbial communities from MTU Mesocosm Facility, Houghton, MI, USA - PEATcosm2014_Bin01_10_metaG | ecosystem: Environmental > Terrestrial > Soil > Wetlands > Peat | place... | reverse complement strand
CTCAACTGGCTGCTGCGCTCGGCCCAGTACCACAAGGCCCACGCGGCCTTCTTCTCCCTGGAGATGTCCAAGGAGGAGGTGTTCAACCGGCTGCTCTCCGCCCACAGCACCATCAACATGAAGGCGGTCCAGGGCGGCGCCTTCGACGCGGAGATCCAGGCCCGGCTGCTGCGCAGCCGGGACGCCCTGCTGGAGATGCCCATCTACATCAACGACCAGGCCGGCATCACCGTGCGCGAGATCACCGCCATGGTGGACCGGCACCTGTCCCACGCCAACCACAAGCTGGACCTGCTGATCGTGGACTACCTCCAGCTCATGACCAGCCCCGAGTCCTCCCGGGCCGCCAAGCAGAGCGAGGCGGTGCGCATCGGCGAGATCAGCCGCGGGTTCAAGCTGCTGGCCAAGGACCACGGCCTGCCCGTGGTGGTGCTCAGCCAGCTCAACCGCGAAGTGGAGCACCGGCAGGGCGGGAAGCCGCAGCTGTCCGATCTCCGCGACTCAGGCGCGATAGAACAAGATGCTGATATTGTTATGTTTATCCACCGGAAGATGAAGCCCCTGATGGAGGGCGAGGAAGAGGACCGCAGCGCCGAGCTGCTCCTGGCCAAGCACCGCAACGGGCCCACCGGCGCGGTCGCGCTGTACTTCGAGGGGGAGTACGCCCGCTACCGCGAGATGGAGCGCAGCACCGACTCCGACCTGGGGTGACCGGGCATGGCTGACCCCCATGGCTGAGGCCCTCCCCCTGTTCCCGCTGGCCGCGAAGGTCACCGTGCTGCGCGGGGTGGGGCCGGTGTACGCCGAGGCGCTGGCGGCGGCCGGGATCCTGAGCCTGCGGGACCTGCTCTGGTCCCTGCCGCACCGCTACGTGGACCGCGGCAGCCTGCAGAAGATCGGCGGACTGGACGGCCGCGGGTGCACCGGCGACCGGGAGATCGTGACCGTGCTCGGCACCCTCCAGGACCTGCGCCAGAGCACCACCCGGGTGCAGCGCATGAACCTCACCGAGGCGCTGCTCACCGACGGCACCGGCACCCTGCGCCTGGTCTGGTTCAACCAGCCGTACCTGGGCAGGACGCTCCGGGTGGGCGACCGGCTGCTGGCGTACGGGCCGCTGGCCTTCGGCCGCAACGGCCCGGAGCTGCGGGGGCCGGCGTTCGAGCTCATGGGCCGGGGCGGCGCGGAGGAGGACCTCTGGGTGCGCCGCTACCTGCCCCTGTACCGCAAGCTCGGGCCGGTGCTGGGCCGGGCCCGCCAGCGCCTGGTCCAGGAGGCCCTGGCCCGGACGGCGCCGGGGGAGGAGTGGCTGCCGGCGGAGCTGGCCCGGAACCTGCCCGCGACCCAGGCCGCCCTGCGCCTGCTGCACCAGCCACCGGACGACTGCGACGCCCAGGAGCTGGACGCCCACGCCACCCCCGCCCACCACCGCCTGGCCAGCGAGGAGCTGTTCGCCTTCGCCCTGGGCGTGGCCCTGCGCCGGGCCGGGCGGCTGTCCCGGCGCGGCCAGATGGTGCCCACCACCCCGGAGCTGCGGGAGCGGCTCAAGGACTACCTGCCGTTCCGGCTCACCGGCGCCCAGCGCAAGGCCTTCCGGGAGATCGTGGCCGACCTCACCTCCGGCCGGGTCATGCACCGCCTGCTCCAGGGGGACGTGGGCAGCGGCAAGACCCTGGTGGCGTTCCTGGCCATGGCCATGGTGGCGGAGACCGGCGGCCAGGCGGCGCTGCTGGTGCCCACCGAAGTGCTGGCCCGGCAGCACGCGGCCACCGTGCAGCGCCTGCTCAAGGCGGACGGCGGGCGCATGCAGCTGCTGCTGGGCCCCATGAAGGCCGCCGAGAAGCGCCAGGCCATGGCCCGCATCGCCTCGGGGGAGGCGGCGTACGTGATCGGCACCCACGCCCTGTTCCAGGAGGCGGTGGCGTTCCACAAGCTGCAGCTGGTGGTGGTGGACGAGCAGCACCGGTTCGGGGTGCGCCAGCGGGAGGCCATCAAGCAGAAGGGGCTGGATCCCCACTGGCTGGTCATGAGCGCCACCCCCATCCCCCGTTCCCTGGCCCTGGCCCTGTTCGGGGACCTGGAGCAGTCGGTGCTGGACGAGCTGCCCCCGGGACGCCAGCCCATCACCACCCGCCTGCTGGCGCCGGAAGACGCCGAACGCGGCTGGGAGATCGTGCAGCGGGAGCTGCGGGCGGGGCGCCAGGCCTTCGTGGTGAGCCCGGCCATCGACCCCCAGGACGAGGCCAAGGTGCCGCTTCGGGACATCCAGGCCATGGAGGCGCTGCTCCGGACCCAGTTCCCGGACTGGCCGCTGGCCGTGGTGCACGGCCGGCTCAAGGCCGACGCCATGGCCGAACAGATGGAGGGCTTCGTGTCCGGCCGGACCCGGATCCTCCTGGCCACCACCGTCATCGAGGTGGGGGTGGACGTGCCCAACGCCACGGTGATGGTGGTGGACCACGCCGAGCGGTTCGGCCTCAGCCAGCTGCACCAGCTGCGCGGGCGGGTGGGGCGGGGCACGGCGCACAGCCACTTCGTCATGCTGTCCAGGAGCGAGACCGACCGGCTGCGGGTGCTGGTGGCCACCCAGGACGGCTTCCGCATCGCCCAGAAGGACCTGGAGCTGCGGGGGCCCGGGGAGTTCTTCGGGACGCGGCAGGCGGGCCTGCCCCAGTTCCAGGCCGCGGACCTGGTGCGGGACCGGCAGCTGCTGGCCCAGTGCCGGGAGGCGGCGGACCGGGCCGTGCAGCGCGGGCTCACCGGGCAGCAGCTGGCCTGGCTGCGGCAGGAGCAGGCCCGCCTGCAGCTGGCGGAAATCTCCTAGCGTTGAGCGCCTGCGCCAGTTCCACGACACCGATGGCATCCGTCCGCTCGTCGAGCGGAAACCGCTCGGCGCCCGGATACACGTAGAATCGCCGCTGCGGATCCAGATCGGCACAGGCGGAATGGAATCCGCGCTCGAGCTTCGGCGCCGAGGTGCGTTTGACCTCGATGGCCCACAGTTCTCCGCCGGGCAGGGTGAGCAGGAGGTCCACCTCGGTTCCGTTGGAGGTCCGGTAGTAGTTCGCTTCGGTGGCCTCCGGCGCCGCTGCGATCAGCGTCTCGATGACGAAGCTCTCCCAGGTTTGACCAACGACCGGATGACCGAGCAGCATTTCCTTGTCCCGGATACCCAGCAGGGCATGGGCGATGCCGCTGTCGCGCACATACACCTTGGGCGCCTTCACCAGCCGTTTCCCGGCATTCCGCTGCCAGGGCGGCAAGCGCCGGACCAGCAGAAGGTCCACCAGAAGATCGAGGTACCGTGCCACCGTTTTGCCATCCACCCCCAGACCGCTGGCAAGGTTGGCCGCATTCAGGACCTGGGCCTGGTTGTGCGCCAGCATCGTCCAGAATCGCCGCAGGGTCTCGGCCGGTATCCGGGGTCCGAACTGCGCGATGTCCCGCTCCAGGTAGGTCCGGACAAAATCACGGCGCCAGGTCAGGCTGATGTCGTCGGATTCGGCCAGAAAGCTGCGCGGAAAGCCACCCCTTAACCAGAGCGTCTCAAGTGAGGCCGGATCGATCTCCAGGGCATCGAAAGGGCCGAGTTCCAGATAAGAGACTCGCCCGGCCAGGCTCTCGCCTGATTGCTTGAGCAGATCCATGGCGGCCGATCCAAGCAGGAGAAAGCGGCCATTGGCTTTTCCATGCCTCCGTCCGCGGTCGATGATGCCCCGCAGCTGCTGAAACAGCTCCGGCACGCGGTGAACCTCATCGAGGATGACCAGCTCGTTCTCGTGATCCGCAAGATACCTGCTGGGATTGGAGAGCTTGGCGCGGTCATTCGCGTCCTCGAGGTCCAGGTAGATTGAAGCTGTCTGGCCGCCGAATGCCAAAGCGAGGGTGGTCTTGCCGGCTTGGCGGGGCCCCAGCAGGACCACCGCCGGAGAATGACGAAGCAATGATTCCAGATGGGATGCGAGGCGGCGCAGCAACATGTATGTAATTATGGCGCCAGACTCCATGATTGCAAGAACCGTGGGCGCCGAAATGAGCCGGGGTTGACTTTCGTATATTCAAAGTTTATTAAATTGGTTCCCCAGGACTGGCGTGGGGAACCGGGAGGTCCGCCTTGATCAACCGAGCCTCGTCATCCAGCCGCCCCTGGCCTGGAGCCTGGTGACCCCGGACGGCGGGCCCGCCCCGGCCGGTTCCGGCGAGGTGGATGCTTCCGGGTTCTACCGGGCCCCGGGCGGGCGTGGAGATCCCGAACCCGCCCTGGGACGCTTTGTGCCGATGGAAGGCTCACGCTGATCCATGGGATGGGGAATTACGCTGCGGGGGCTGGGGGCACGAGGGGCGCCCTCTAAAAACGTCTGATCGCCCCTCGTGCCCCCAGCCCCCGCAGCGAACTGCCGTACGTCCGATCGGGACCCGGCGGAATGGGTACGGCCGCGCTTGCTTCGAGGACAGTGCCATATATAATTAAATTATGGAGGTTGCCGTGGTCCTGCCCAAGCGCGCCCTGATCGTCCTGGGTCTTGCCCTGGGCTTGCCTTCATCAAACAAGGTCTCGGCGGCCACGGAAAACGTGATCTACGAGATCAACCGCCAACACCCCTTGGGTGAAACCAGCGTCCTGCTCTCCGCGACCCAGCACTGTGCGGCCGTCTTCACCTACAGCAAGGAGAAGATGAGACACAAGACCAGGGGCTATTATGATGAATTCGGCATCCATCATTGGGTCATTGAAGACAAAGAGTATTCTGTGCCAAGATTATGCCTGTTTATTTATCTGCCTTCCGGTTGGACTTATGGTGGCTACTTCAACCTGCGAAATCATTGGCCGGATGCATGGGAAATAGGCCAGAACGAGTTCAAGAATCCAAGGCTGATCGCCACGGACAAGTCCTCTTCCGAATTGTTTGAATTCTGGACCGAAACCGACAGCCCGAGCATGCCCCATGTCTGGTGGTCCGCCTCTGCTGACAACGGCACCATGATACAGCTATCCGCTACCGGGGATCTTGTCTGTCGGAACTGGGACCCTATCAAAGCCGTAGGGTCCGTTTATGTACCGCAAGTGCCTGCATGCCTCAGGGCCGTTGTTGGCAGATAGCCTTCAGCTTGTGTCTGATCTATTAACACTTCCATGTTTCCCCTTCCGCTGGCCCGGCCGCGGCCTGGGGTGCGCCGCCCTGCTCCTGCTCGGCTCCGCCTGCGGCGGCGGGGCGAACACCGGGGACGTCCCGGCGCCGCAGGCCGTGGCGGCGGAGTCCCCCGCCATCACCGCCGTGGATCCGGACCGGGCCATGGCGGAAGAGGCCGTGCGGATCCAGGGCCCCGGCCTTTCCGCCGCCACCGCAGTGTTCCTCGGCGACCTGCGGGCCCCCTTCACGGCGCTGGCGGAACCTGATGTGCTGGAGGTGAGGGTGCCCGCGGGAGCGGTCCACGGCGGCATCGCCGTGGATACGCCCCTGGGGCGCGCGGTCCATGCCGGGTTCGAGGTCCTGCCCACGCCCCCGGAGGAACGGCCCGCCATCTCCCTCTGCACCCCCCGGTCCGGCTTTCCCGGGGACGAGGTGACCCTCGTGGGCCCGGGCCTGGCTGCGGCGGCGGCGGTGGCCTTCAACGGCGCCACCACCGAAGCCAGGCCCGGGACCGCGGGCGTCACCGCCACGGTGCCCGCGGGGGCGGCCACGGGCCCCCTGGCGGTGGTCCTGGGCGATGGCACGCGGATCCCGTCCAGCGTGGACTTCACGGTCCTGGCTCCGGCCAGCGCCCGGCCCGGGGTCGAGCGCATCGCTCCCGCCGCCGCCCTGGCCGGCACCCGGGTGACGGTGACCGGAACCCACCTGGACCTGGTGACCGCCGCCCAGGTGGGGGGGGTCCCGGTGCGCCTGGACCCGGGCACCCCGGAGCAGTTCACCTTCCGGGCCCCGGCGTTCCCGGCCCGGGGCCCGCTGACGCTGGTCACCGCCGGGGGCCGGATCCGCGCCGGCGTGTCCTTCACCACCCTGGCGCCGCCGCCCGGGATCCTGTCCCTGACCCCCCGGCGGGGCCGGGCCGGCACCCCGGTGCTCATCCTCGGCCGCGACCTGGCCGACACCACCTCCGTGGCGTTCGGAGGGGTCGCCGCCCCCGCCCTCCTGGACGCCTCCCGCACCAGCGTCCGGGTCCAGGTGCCCAGCGGCGCGGTCTCCGGACCGGTGACCGTCACCACCCCGGGAGGCACGGCCACCGCCGCGCCCGGCTTCACCGTGACGCCCGCCCCGCCCGCCACCCGGGTGGTCATCGCCGCGGCCTACCTCACCCAGGCCACCCAGACCCTCGAAGGCCTGATCCCGCTGGTGGCCGGCCGGGACGGGGTCCTGCGGGTGTTCCTGGAGGCCAACCAGGCCAACAACCTGCGGCCCAAGGTCCGGGTGACGCTGCGCCATGGCGACGGCCAGGTCCTGGTGGACCAGGTGGTCCAGCTGCCTACCGTCGGGGTGCCCACCCGGGTGGACGAATACCAGCTGCAGCAGTCCTGCAACCTCACGGTGCCCGGCCACCTGATCCAGGCGCCGGAACTGCGGCTGAAGGTGGAGCTGCTGCCGGACGGCATGCCCGACCGGTCCGGGGCCATCTGGCCCCGGGGCGGGCGGCCCCAGTCCCTGAGGGTGATGGCGCTGCCGCCGCTCAAGCTGACCTTGATCCCGATCACCTGGCCCACGGACCAGGGCCTGGCCACGGGGAACATCACCCGCGGCGGCAGGACCCTCGCGTCCTGGGTGGAGAACGTCAAGGCGCTGTACCCGGTATCCGAGGTGCAGCTCACCGAGGGGGCGCCCTACAGCACCGACCTGCCCCCGGACTACCGGCAGGGTGATGAGGATCGTGCCTGGGTGGTGCTGCGCGAGCTGGAGGCCGCCCGGCTGGCCAACGGCGATGCGCTCGCCTACTGGTACGGGGTCTTCGCGTACAATCACGACGGGGAATTCGGGATGAACCTCGGGGTCAGCTCCAACGAGCGCGGCCAGCTGGCGGACCGGGTCAGCCTCGGCCACGATGCCCTGGGCCAGGCGGACGGGCGCAACTACCCCCAGACCCTCGCCCACGAACTGGCCCATGCCATGGGGCTGGAGCATGCGCTCTGCTTCGGCGAGGCGGGGGTGGACCCCAGCTACCCGCATCCCGGTGCCACCCTGGGCTCCGCGGGCTTCGATGTGCGGCACCTGCGGCCCATCGATCCCCAGTTCCACCGGGATTTGATGAGCTACTGCTCACCCCGATGGATCAGCGACTATTCCTATCTGCAGCTCATCAGGGGCCGCCTGGCGGACCAGCGGCGAGGCCGGGCGGACGTGGGACCGGTGCCCGCCCTGCTGGTGTCCGGCACCCTCCACGGCGACCGGGTGACCCTGGATCCCGCCATGGAGCTCCAGGCCCGGGTGCTGCCTCCCCGGCCGGGGCCCAACCGGCTCACCGGGCTGGATGCGGCCGGGACCCGGCTGTTCCAGGTGACCTTCGCGGCCGGGGCCGGCGAGGACGCCGACGAGCCCCCGGCCTTCAGCTTCAGCCTGGGCCTGGCGCCGGAGGTCCGGGCCCGCCTGGCCGTGCTCAAGGTGGAAACGCCCACCGGCGCCAGCGCCGTGCGCGCGGCCCGCTCCGCCGCGGCCCCGCCGGTGCGCGACCCGGTGGCGGTGCACTGGCGGCCGGGGGTGGTGCACCTGGGCTGGGACCCGGGCGCCTACCCCCGGGTCATGGTGCGCGATCCGCGCTCCGGCAGGTTCATCGCCACCGGCAGCACCGGTTCCCTGGACCTGGCGACCGATGCCGGCGACCTTGAGCTCTGCTTCAGCGACGGTGTGCGCACCACGGTCCGGAAGCTGACGGTGCGCTGAACCGTCTAGATTCCGCCCACGCCGACGGAGAGGATGCCTCGGCAGTGGGGGCAGGCCACCACGTGGCCGCGCCGGGGCAGGGTGGAGACGAAGTTGACCCGCAGGCGGAGCAGGCGGACGATCACCACCGACTGGATCTGCTGCTGGCAGTGGGGGCAGGGCAGGGGGACCTCCATCGCATATTCGGCTTCGCCGAAGCCGTCCGGGGCGACCGTGGGTTCATCCATGTGGATTCCTATGGGAGGAGGGCTGGCCTGCTGGGGGTGGGTCGGTATGCATCTTCCCGCCGTTTGCGGTCGCAGGGCAAGCGGCAAGACGCCACCTGGCTATTTGCCGGCCAGGCATTCGGCCACAGGACCCAGCACCAGCACCGGCAGGAAGCTCAGGCCGGTCACCACGATGACGGTGAAGAAGAGCAGCCCGCCGAACAGCGGCGAACCCACCGGCAGCGAGCCGGAACTCCTGGGCCGGCGGCGCTGCAGGGACAGGGCTCCGGCCAGGGCGAAGGCCAGGGCGCCGGTGCCGAACCGCCCCAGCAGCATGGCCAGGGCGGTGCTGAGGTTCCAGAACGGGCTGTTGGCGTCGAGCCCGCCCATGGCCTGGCCGTTGTTGACCACGCAGGAGGCATAGGCGAACACCACTTCCGTGAACTGCCGCGGGGCCGGGTTGCCGCTGAGCCCGGCCCGGCCGGCTGCGGTGCCGAGGGCCACGGCGGAAAGCACCAGGACCACCAGGGGCACCACCAGGGCGTAGAGGATGGCCAGGCGCACCTCCCGGGCGCCCACGGCCTTGCCCAGGTACTCTGGGCTGCGGCCGATCATCAGGCCGCCCAGGAACACCGCCACCACCGCCGCCATGAGCATGCCCACCAGGCCGCTGCCCAGCCCGCCGAAGGCCACGTCCCCCAGCAGCATGCTGAACAGCAGCACGCCCCCGCCCAGGGCGCTGAGCGATCCGGGCTGCGCCGCGCTGGAGCCGCAGGCGCCGTTGGCGGTGGCCACCCCGGCCAGCACCGTCTGGGCCAGGCCGAAGCGCACCTCCTTGCCCTCCAGGCTGGGCCCTGCCACCGCCGCCGGCAGCCGCGGGCTCCGCGCCGCCTCGGCCAGGTGCAGGCCGCCCAGGCCCAGGGCGAAGATCAGGGTCATGACCGCGAACAGCAGCCAGCCAGCGTCCCGCCGCCGGGTCATCAGCCCGAAGGTGCGGGTCAGCCCGGCGGGCAGCGCCACGATCGCCAGCATGCCCAGGAAGTTGGTCAGGGGCGTGGGGTTGGCCAGGGGATGGGCGCCGTTGGCGGCGAAGAAGCCGCCGCCGTTGCTGCCGAGGTTCTTGATCGCCTCCAGCGCCGCCGCCGGGCCCAGGGCCAGCACCTGGACGCCCCCGCGCAGCGGCGTCAGGGCCAGGTGGTCCCGGAAGGCCATGACCGTGCCCTGGCCCGCCAGCGCCAGCGCCAGGAGCACCGAGAGCGGCAGCAGGACGTAGAGCACGGCGCGGATGAAGTCGGCCCAGAAGCTGCCCAGCCCCTGGCCACGGTTGCCGCTGAAGCCGCGGATGAAGGTCATGCCCAGGGCCAGGCCGGTGCCCCCGGCCAGGAAGCCCTGGGTGACCAGCCCCAGCATCTGGACCCCGTGCCGGAGCGTGGTCTCGCCGGCATAGGCCTGCCAGGTGGTGCCGGTGGCGAAGCTCACCGCGGTGTTCAGGGCCAGGTCCCAGGTCATGGGCGTGGCCAGGTACGGGCCGGAAGGCGGCCCCGGCAGCCAGCGCTGGACCATGAGCAGGCCGAACAGCCCGGTGGCCCCCGCCAGGCCGGTGAGGGTGAAGGCCCAGGCCTGCTCCCGCCACCCCATGGGGGCCCTCGGGTCCACTCCCAGGAGGCGGTAGATGGCGCGCTCCAGGGGGCCCAGGGCCCGCTCCAGCACCCCGGCATGGCCCGAGAACACCCGTTCCAGGTAGCGGCCCAGCGGGACCGTGGCCAGCAGCACCAGGCCGAGGAACAGGGCGTACTGGGCGAAGTCGGGCCAGCTCATGGGCGGTCCGGGGTGGGCGGGCGCCCGGCCTGGAGGGCGTCCAGGGCCAGGTTCAGCTCCAGCACATTGACCCGGGCTTCGCCCAGGAGGCCCAGCTGGGGGCCCTGGGTGTGCGCGGCCACCAGGGCCCGGACCCGGCCCTCGTCCAGGCCCCGGGCCCTGGCCACCCGGTGCGCCTGCCAGGCCGCGCCGGCCGGGCTGATGTGCGGGTCCAGCCCGCTGCCGGAGGCGGTGACCAGGTCCGCGGGGATCGGGTCCAGCTGGCCCGGATCGGCCGCCGCCAGGGCCGCGGCCCGGTCCGCCACCGTCCGCAGCAGCGCCGGGTTGCCCGGGGACAGGTTGCTGCCGCCGCTGTTGGCGCCGTTGCAGGGCAGGGGCCTGCCGTCGGCGCCCAGGGTGGCCGAGGGGCGGCCCCAGAAGTCCCCCGGGGCGGTGAAGCTCTGCCCGATCAGCTGGGATCCCACCACCCGGCCGCCGCTGCGCACCAGGCTGCCGCCGGCCCGGAACGGGAAGGCGCACCGGGCGAGAAGACCCACTAGGAGGGGGTAGCCCACCCCGGCGAGGGCGGTGAGCATCAGGTAGGCAACGATGGCGGGACGGACTTGCCGGAGCATGGAACTGGAATGTACTCCCGACATCGGGCCGGCCGCCGTAAGAAAACCGTCAAGATCCGCTCGGTCCGGATGGGCAAGGCCGGCAATTTTCTGGCAGCGGCCGGCCCAGGGACCTATGCTTGGGATCATGAATGTCTGAACATCCGGCCCCTCCGGCGGCTTTTCTGAGGTCTTGATCCTTCCCATGATCCCATTGCTCCGTCCCGCCAAGCTCATCCTGCTCGCCGCCGCCCTGGGCCTGGCCCCGACCCTGGGTTCCGCCGGCCCCGCCCAAGCCGCCGGCCCCCTGGAGACCTCCTTCAAGGTGCTGGCGGGCTTCCACCTGCCCGACGCGATCTTCAAGGCCAAGCCAGGGCACGTGCTCGCCTTCATCCCCGGCTCCGTGCGCAAGCTGGACGGCCGGGAGGTGGCCCTCACCGGGTTCATGCTGCCGATCAAGATCCACAACCGCCTGGTGACGGAATTCATGCTGCTGCGCACCCAGAACACCTGCTGTTTCGGCATCCCCCCGGAACTGGACGAGGTGGTGGAGGTGCTCAAGATCGACGCCCCCTCCAAGGTGCAGATGGACACCCCCATCACCGTGGTCGGCCACCTGCACGTGAAGGAGCGCTGGGAGGGCACCTTCCTCTGCTCCATCTACCAGATGGACGCCGAACGGGTCGAGGGTGGATCGTAGCGCAGCCGGCTGTTTCGGGTCCCGGACGGGGCTTCCGTTGGTTGCGGCGGGGGAGGGGTGCGTTGGTTGGTTGGATTCCGGGAATGTGGAGGATACCCATTACCTGAACCGCATCCTGAACTTGAACTGAACCGCCCACTGCCGCTGCCAACGGAATGCCGGGTCGGAACCCGCGCCTTGCGCCGGGGTCAGCCCAGTTGGGCGGGGTTCTTCAGGCGGGAGGCGATGCGCTCCAGCAGCAGCTCGGGCACCAGGCCGGAGATGTCGCCGCCCATGGCGCCCACTTCCCGCACGATCCGGCTGCTCACCACGCTGTTCTCCTCCTTGGGCATGAGGAAGACCGTCTCCAGGTCCGGGGCCAGCTTGCGGTTCATCAGGGCCATCTGGAACTCGTACTCGAAGTCGGAAAAGGCCCGCACGCCGCGGACGATGAAATGGGCCCCCTTCTGCTTGGCGAAATCCACCAGCAGGCCGTGGAAGGTGGTGATCTCCACGTTGGGCACGCCGGCCATGAGCTCCCGGAGGAAATCCACCCGCTCGGCCACGGAAAAGGCGCAGGTCTTGGCGGGATTGTGCAAGACCGCAACCACCAGATGATCCACCAGCTTCTCGGCGCGTTTGATGAGGTCCCAATGGCCTAGGGTGACGGGATCGAAGGAACCGGGGTAGATGGCAACGCGCAATGGAACTCCTGGGGACAGCCGGACTCTTAGTCTAAACTTTTGCCATGACACGCGCCCGTCTTTCCGTAGGTCTCCTGTTCGGCGGCGAAAGCCCGGAGCACGAGGTGAGCATCGTCAGCGCCCGGAGCATCGCGGCCAACCTGGATCCGGAGCGCTTCACCGTGCGCCCCATGGGCATCGCCCGCAACGGCGTCTGGGTGATGAACGGCGATCCCCTGGCCCGGCTGGCCGCCGGCGAGCAGCCCGAACGCAGCGCCCACCCGTTCCTGCCCCTGGAGCGGGGCGCCGAAAGCGCGGAACTGCCCGATGTCTTTTTCAACGCCATCCACGGGGCCGGGGGCGAGGACGGCCAGATCCAGGGTTTCCTGGAACCCCTGCACCGGCCCTACACCGGCGCCGGGCTGCTGGCCATGGCCGCGGCCCTGGACAAGTGGATCACCAAGCGCATCTGGGAGTCCGAGGGGCTGCCGGTGGTGCCGTACCGGGGCCTCACCGAGGAGCGCTGGCGGCGGGATCCGGCGACGCTGCTGCGCGACCTGGAGCCGCTGGGACTGCCGCTGTTCCTGAAACCGGCCAACCTCGGCTCCAGCATCGGCATCGAGAAGGTGACCGCGCGGGAGGACCTGGCCGCGGCCCTGGACCGGACCTTCACCTTCGACCGGCGGGTGCTGGTGGAGCAGGGCCTCACCGCCCGGGAGCTGGAAGTGGCGGTGCTGGGCGGGGACGACCCCGTGGTCAGCATGGCCGGGGAGATCCTGGTGGCCGGCGAATTCTACGACTTCAAGGACAAGTACCTGGACGGCAAGAGCTCCGCCCGGATCCCGGCCGAGCTGCCGGAGGGCATGGCCCGGCTCATCAGCCGCTACGCCGTGGCCGCGTTCCGGGCCCTGGACGCCTACGGCATGGCCCGGGTGGACTTCTTCCTGGACCGGGACACCGGCCTGCTGTACCTCAACGAGATCAACCTGATCCCCGGCTTCACCAGCATCTCCATGTTCCCCAAGCTCATGGAGGCCAGCGGGGTGCCGTACCGGGAGCAGCTGAGCCGGCTCATCGACCTGGCGGTGCTGCGGCACCAGGAGAAGCAGGCCAAGACCCGCTTCTTCCAGAGCGGGAGCCAGTGGTACGCGTAGCGCCGATGCAACCAAGATCCTGTTCGAACGCGGAGACACGGAGAACTCGCTGAGGCCCGCGGTGCCAAGAATGCCGGAAGGCGGTACTAGATGCCGCCCATCAGCGCCCGCACCTCCTCCAGCCCCGGCATGGCGCTCTGGGCGCCCTCCCGGGTGGTGGACAGGGCGCCGGTGGCGTTGGCGAAGCGGATCGCCTGGGCCATGGGCGCGCCCTGGCCCAGGGCCACGGCCAGGCCGGCGTTGAAGGAATCCCCCGCGGCGACCGTGTCCACCGCCTGCACCGGGAATCCCGGCACCTGCAGGCAGCCCTCGGCGGTGACCAGGAAGGCGCCCCGGGCGCCCGCCTTGATCACCACGCAGCCCACGCCCCGGGCCAGCAGCCACTGGCCGGCGCGGTGGATGCCCGCGTCGGTGCTGGTGTCCTCGCCGGTGAGCAGGCGCGCCTCGGTCTCGTTGGGGGTGATGACCGACACCTGGGCAACCAGCTCCGGGGGCAGCTCCCGGGCCGGGGCGGGATCCAGGATCACCGCGCGGCCCGCGCCGCGGGCCATGGCCGCCGCCAGCAGCACCGATTCCAGCGGGATCTCCAGCTGCAGCAGGAGGTAGTCACAGCTCTCCACCAGCGCCCGCCGGGTTTCCAGGTAGGCCGGGGTCACGGTGCCGTTGGCGCCGGCCACCACCACGATGTGGTTCTCCCCCGCGGTGGTCACTTCGATGCTCGCGGTGCCGGTGCTGATGCCGGGGATGACGTTGACTCCGGAGGCGCCGATGCCCAGGCCGGCCAGCACCTCGCCGTAGCGGTGCCCCAGCACGTCGTCGCCCAGGGCGCCGACCATCTCCACCCCGGCGCCCAGCCGGGCCAGGGCCACCGCCTGGTTGGCGCCCTTGCCCCCCGGGAAGATGGTGAAGGACAGCCCGCGCAGGGTCTCGCCCGGCTCCGGGAAGCGCTCCACCCGGGTGACCATGTCCATGTTCAGACTTCCGACGACGCAGTAGCGTTTCATCTTGCTTCGGTCCCTTCATCCAGGCGTGCGCGCACGCTGTCCCTGATCACCAGCGAACCGCCGACGAGGTTCATCTCGGAGGGCCGTCCGGGATCCTCGAGGCGGAGCGCCATGAACTGCATCGCCCGCTGGCCGATGCAGTGCTTGGAAACCTTCACCGAAGTCAGCGGCGGGCTCATGAAATCGTTGGCCGGCAGGTCGTCGAAGCCCACCAGCGACACGTCGCCGGGGATGCTGAAGCCCGCCTCCTTCAGCGCCTGGGCGCAGCCGTAGGCGATGATGTCGTTCACGCAGAACAGCGCGCTGGGCAGGTCCCGGCGGCCGGCCAGCAGCCGGGCCATGGTCGCCTTGCCCTGGTCGAAGGTGGAGTCGATGGCGAACAGGTCCCGGGGGTCGAAGGCCAGGCTGAAGCGCTCCAGGCTCTCCAGGAAGCTCCGTTCCCGCAGGCGGAAGTTGCGGGTCTCCACGGAGCCCTTCACCAGGCCGATGCGCCGGTGCCCCTGGCCGTGGAGGTACTCCACCACCTTGAGCACGGAGGAATCGTTGTTCATGTCCACGAAATCGAAGTCCAGGGAGGTGTGGTAGGTGTCGATGAAGCCCAGCGGGATGCGCACCGAGCGGAACTTCTCCACGTCCGCCTCGTCCAGCTCCGTGCCCAGGATGATGGCCCCGGCGAGGCCGCCGGACTCCAGGGACGGCAGGATCTCCTCCGGATAGAAATGCTCGTACGAAGTCACTTCCAGGGTGCAGCGGTGCAGCCGGGACTCCCGTTCCAGGCCGTCGATGTAGTCGGCGATGAACACCCGGTGGTTGGGGTTGATGATCTGGCCGTGCTTGGCGATGCGCAGGAAGCGGATGGTGCGGGTGGCGGGCTCCCGCTCGCGCTTCCGGGAACGGTAGTCCAGCTCGGAGGCCGCGGCCAGCACCCGGTCCCGGGTCTCGGCGCCGGCTCCGGGCCTGCCGTTGAGCACGAGGGACACCGTCGCGGGCGAAACCCCGGCCCGTTCAGCGATCTGTCTGATGGTCGTTGCCATGCCCGGAGTATAGCCAGGGAAACGCCGGGGTTCGAGCCTAATGTTTACTAAATATTTAGCGTCCGTTCGGTCCCGAGCGCGATTCTCGTTTAATTGATCATCGAGTATGTTTATGCCACGATGTTGTTTGGCGACTAGGATGGGTTATATTCGCATTTTATATTAAATTTAACCCTTGGTTTCACTAAAAAAAGGCATTAAAGAACCCTTGACTGTTTTTTGAATCCTTGACATGCTTTGGCTTCGAGCTAAACATCAAGAGCATAATTTAGTAAAGGCGATCTGGATGAACAGCGGAAGGGTCTTGAACAGCCAGTGGCGCGCCGGGCAGGTCCCCGCCGGAGCGGGGCTCTGATGGCGACCCCCGCGGCGGCGCCCATCCTCGAGATGCGCGGCATCTCCAAGCAGTTCCCCGGGGTCCAGGCCCTGGTGGAGGTGGATTTCCGCACCTTCCCCGGCGAAGTCATGGCGCTCCTGGGCGAGAACGGCGCCGGCAAGTCCACCCTCATGAAGATCCTGTGCGGAGCCTACCCGAAGAGCTCGGGCGAGATGGTGTTCAAGGGCCGGCCGCTGGAGCTCAAGGGGCCCCGGGACGCCCAGCAGCAGGGCATCGCCATCATCCACCAGGAACTGAACCTGATCCGGGAACTGTCCATCGCCGAGAACATCTTCCTGGGCCGCGAGCCGGTGACCCGGGCCGGCAACCTGGACTGGAAGCGGCTCAACGCCGAGGCGCAGCTGCTGCTGGCCAGGCTCGGGGTCACCGCCTCGCCCCGGACCCTGGTGGGCACCCTCAGCGTCGGCCAGCAGCAGATGGTGGAGATCGCCAAGGCCCTGTCCTTCGACGCCAGCATCATCATCATGGACGAGCCCACCGGGGCGCTGGCCGAGGCCGAAAGCCTCAGCCTGTTCCGGGTGATCCGGGAACTGCGCGATTCGGGCCGCTCGGTGATCTACATCTCCCACCGGCTGAAGGAGATCTTCGAGATCAGCGACCGCATCACGGTGCTCCGGGACGGCCGCCGCATCGGCGAGGCGGCCACCGCGGACCTCACCGAGGATTCCGTGATCGAGATGATGGTGGGGCGCCGGCTCACCGAGCAGTTCCCCCATGTGCCGGCGGTGCCCGGGCCGGTGCGGCTCTCGGTGGAGCGGCTGCAGAACCGGTTCACCAGGAACGCTTCGTTCGAGGCGCGTGCCGGCGAGATCCTGGGCGTGACCGGGCTCATGGGCGCCGGCCGCACCGAGCTGGCCCTGGCCCTCTACGGCGCCGTGCCCCGGACCCGGGGCAAGGTGCTGCTGGACGGCGAGCCCTACGCGCCGTCCAGTCCCCACGAGGCGGTGGCCCGGGGCCTGGCCTACGTGTCCGAGGACCGCAAGGAGCGCGGCCTGGTGCTGGGCCTCAGCATCCGCGCCAACATCACCCTGCCGGTGCTCAAGCGGTTCCAGAAGCTCCTGTTCTGCCTGTCGGGACGGGGCGAGCGCCGGGCGGCCCACGCCTACGTGGAGCGCCTGGCCATCAAGACCCCCGGGGACGCCCAGCTGGTGCGCAACCTATCCGGCGGCAACCAGCAGAAGGTCTCCATCGCCAAGGGGCTGATCACCGCGCCCAAGGTGCTCATCCTCGACGAGCCCACCCGGGGGGTGGACGTGGGGGCGAAACAGGAAATCTACAACCTCATGAACGAGTTCAAGGCCGAGGGCCTGGCCATCGTCATGATCTCGTCCGAGCTGCCCGAGATTCTCGGCATGAGCGACCGGATCATGGTCATGCACGACGGGCAGGTCACCGGCGTGCTGGAGCGTGGGGCCGCCAACCAGGAGAAGATCATGCGCCTCGCCATCGGACTCGAGGAAGGTACCCGTGAATAAGAATCTGTTCGCCCGCCTGCGGCCGCTCATCGGCCTGCTCGTCCTCTCCATCGCCATCTCCTGGTTCAGCCCGCGGTTCCTCACCACCGGGAACATCCTCAACGTGCTCCGGCAGACCTCCATCAACGCGGTGATCGCCACCGGCATGACCTTCGTCATCCTCACCGGCGGCATCGACCTGTCGGTGGGCTCGATCCTGGCCTACGCCGGCGCGGTCATGGCCGCGCTGCTGGCGGCGCACCTGGCCCTGTGGGCCGGCGTGGGCCTGGTGCTGCTGCTGGGGGCGGTGATCGGCGCCGTCACCGGGCTGATCATCACCAAGGGCAAGGTCCAGCCCTTCATCGCCACCTTCGTCTCCATGACCCTGCTGCGCGGCGCCACCCTGGTGTTCACCGACGGCCGGCCCATCACCGCCGACCAGGACGCCTTCGCGTCCCTGGGCCAGGGCTACGGTTTCGGCGTGCCGGTGCCGGTGTTCATCATGATCGGGGTGCTGGGCCTGGCCTACTACGTGCTGCGCCACACCCGGTTCGGCCGCTACGTCTACGCCATCGGCGGCAACGAGCAGGCCTCGCGGCTCTCCGGCCTGCGCACCGACGCCATCAAGACCACGGTCTACGCGGTGAGCGGCGTGCTGGCCGCCCTGGCCGGCATCATCCTCACCTCCCGGCTGTCCTCGGCCCAGCCCACCGCCGGCATCGGCTACGAGCTGGACGCCATCGCCGCGGTGGTGCTGGGCGGCACCAGCCTGGCCGGGGGCTCCGGCACCATCTTCGGCACCCTGATCGGGGCGCTCATCATCGGGATCCTGAACAACGCCCTGAATCTTATGGATGTCTCATCATATTATCAGATGATCGCCAAGGGGGCGATCATCCTCATCGCGGTCCTGCTGGACCGGAAACGTGACGCCTGATTTTCCCCCGGGCTTCGCCCGCCAACCCAAGGAGTTCCCCATGAAAAGATCTCTCGCCTGCCTGCTGGCCCTGGCCCTGGTCCCCGGCGCGATGTTCGCCCAGGCCCGGCCCAAGGTCGGCCTGCTCCTGTCCACCCTGAACAACCCCTTCTTCGTCACCCTGAAGGATGGCGCGACCAAGGAAGCCAAGACCGCCGGCTTCGACCTGATCGTCCTGGATTCCCAGAACGACTCGGCCAAGGAGATGTCCAACGCCGAGGACCTCGTGTCCCAGAAGGTCGCCGCCATCATGATCAACCCCACCGATTCCGACGCGGTGGGCGCGGCCATCAAGCTGGCCAACCGGGAGAACATCCCGGTGATTACCCTGGACCGCGGCGCCAACTCCGGCAAGGTGGTCTCGCACATCGCCTCCGACAACGTGGCCGGCGGCAAGATGGCCGGCGCGTACGTGGCCAAGCTGCTCAAGTCCCAGGGCAACGTGGCCGAACTGGAAGGCATCGCCGGCACCTCCGCCGCCCGTGACCGCGGCAAGGGCTTCAACGACGCCATCGGCGCCACCAGGATCAAGGTGGTGGCCCGCCAGGTGGCGGACTTCGACCGGGCCAAGGGCATGTCGGTCATGGAGAACATCCTCCAGGCCCAGCCCGACCTCAAGGCCGTGTTCGCCCACAACGACGAGATGGCCCTGGGCGCGGTCAAGGCCATCCAGGGCACCAGCCGCAAGATCCTGGTGGTCGGCTTCGACGCCACCGACGACGCCATCGCCGCGGTGAAGGCCGGCACCATGGCCGCCACCGTCGCCCAGCAGCCCGCGCTCATCGGTTCCCTGGGCGTGGACACGGTCAAGTCGATCCTGGCCGGCAAGGCCGTCCCGGCCTTCGTGCCCGTCTCGCTCAAGCTCATCACCCAGTAACGGCGGTACCGGTTGTCCCGTTCCGGGGCAAGGACGCGCCGCGCGCGCCCTTGCCCCGGAACGTTTGCGGTATGAACCTTTGGGCCGGGCTTCGCCCAGGGTTGGCCTGGGCCGAAGGCTGGACGGTAAGGGAATGATTTCCAAGGAATGGGTCCAGGGGACGGGGAAAACCCGAATCCGACGGAACAAATGGTTAATAAATGGCACTCATCTCCAAAGGGCTGCGGGCGTTCCCGCATTCCGCCCCGAGGAGTGTTCATGTCTGCAAGCCGATCGCGCCGAACCGGCATCCTGGGTGCCCTGGCCCTGTGCGGGACCTGGGCCTTTTCCGTCCAGCCCATCGAGATCGCCAATGAGTCTTCCCGCCTCTGCTGGGTCAGCGTCGAGTCCCTGGAGAAGGTGGAGATCGGCAAAGGGGGGAAGCTGACTCTCACGCCCCCGTCCGGGGATGCGCAGAGCGAGCTGGACGCCACCCTGGAGGTGGACCTGGGCGAGGACCGGACCGGGCGCTGGAACCTGCGGCTGAACTTCGGGGACACCTCCTCCGTGGGCTTCGCCGCCGTCTACCTGCCGCCCCGGATGGCCTGCGCGGCGCAGGGCAACGTCCTGACCATCCGGGACCGTGACCCTGAGGCTGGCGGCGAGCCCGGACCCGAGGCCGCCGCGGAGCCGCACGCCGCGCCCGGGCCGGCCGCCGGGAGTCCGGAAACCAAGGCCGGAATCGGCCTGCTGCCGGGCGGCCCGTCTCCCGCGGCCACGCCCGCCGGCGCCGTGCCGGGGTCGGCGGGAAGCGGCTCCGCCGCTGCCGCCCCTGCCTTGGCCAAGCCTGATCCGGAAGCCAAGGCCAAGACGATTTCCATGTTCCCGCACACGTTCACCGATGTGGAGCAGGCCTACGCCGCCGGTGGGGAGACCGGATCGGCCACGGTGCAGCTGCCCTTGCCCTACCGGTCCGTGGACCCCGGGAAGACGCGCGTGTTCTTCCAGGGGGAGGCGCTGGTCATCGATCCGAAGACCAGCGAATTCGATGCCTACGTGACCTATCCGCTGCGGCCATGCCTGCTCGGGCGCATCCTGGACCCCGAGACCCGGAGGAGCCTGGTCTTCCACAAATATGCCGTGCATGACATGAAGTCGCTGCTGCCCTGGTTGGCCAAGCTTGCCCCGGCCAACCCCGGGAAACTGCAGGTCACGCTCTATACCGTCGAGCTGAGTCCGGAGCAGTTCCGCGGGCACGCCCAGGCTTATGCCGGGAGGACGCAGATCCAGGAACTGAACGCCGTACGCACCTTCCTGGTCAAGGAGTGCAAGATTCCGAACGAGAACATCGAGCGACGCTTCTACCCGCGGAGCTCGCACGTGGCACTCCCCGACCTTGGCCAATATGAAGACGTCGTCCTCACCGCGGGCGTCTCCCGGACCGGCGAGGTCTTCCATACCTCCATCGCCCAGCACGATCTGTTCGGCCTGGGCGGCCTCCCCGCCCCTTCCAAGGCAAGGGTGGCCGGGAATGCAGGGCAGACCTTCCGGGACCTGCCGGCACGGTTGCGCCAGATCATGGGCCAGCAAGCCATCAAGAGCATCTCTGACCTGGTGAAAGCCCATTACGACACGGACCTGTCGCGCAACACCTACTGGAGCAGGAGCTTCTGTTCCACGGAGGACCGGCTGAACGTGCCGGGCGCAGCCCTCGGGACCCTGTTCAAGCTGCGGTTCGTGCGAAGGCCGGTCATCTTCCCGGGCGATCCCGTCAAGACCCAGTTCGGCACCCAGTGTGTCGCCTGCGCATCCAGCGTGCCGGAACCTGCGCGCCCCGCCGCGGCCGCCGCCGAGGCCAAGGGACCATCGGCAACGCCGGCGGCCAAGAAAAAGGCCAAGAACAAGAAGAAGGCGGGGGCCGCAACGGCGGGCAGCACCCCCGCCGGCTGACCCTTCCGGGCGGACGCCTACTTGCCCTTCTGCTTCGCCTTGGGGGCCGTGGGGTCGAAGTCCTTCAGGGGTTCGGGCAGATCCAGCGGATCGGTCTTGATCTTCTTCCAGGTGGCCGAGGGGCCGCCGTCGCCCTCGAAAGCGGTCCATTCCCGGCCGCCATCGGGGTTCACCAGCACCAGGTTGCCCTTCTCATCGAGCACCAGGGTTCCGCCCGCGGGATGCTTGTGGGAGTACCAGCTCCTCCAGCAGGTTCCGTTCTTGCCGGCCTTGGCTTCAGCCAAGGAGGTACTCGCGCACCATTGCCCGATGGTGCCGTTGGTGTCCAGCTTGAGCCAGAAGCGCGCATCCATCTGGCTGGATTCCTGGCTCGCCGGGAGGGCCGTGTACGGGGCGCGCCAGCCGGCATAGTTCCAGCGCTTCTCCTTGGCATCCCAGCCATAGATGGCAATCCTGCCGGCCATGATGGCCACATCCGTATTCTTGGCACCGACTTTTTCGCTCACGGTCTGCACCAGCCTCTCAAAACCCAGGGCCCAGATGGTCTTACCATCGGTGTTAAGCATGATCTCGTCATCTTCCATGGTCTCGCCCGGCTTGAGCTCGTCGGACTTGTCCACCATGCGTTTGTAGGGCTCCTTGTCCCTGGAATCAAAGGCCATAAGCGGCGTTCCCTGGCACCGGAGCAGGATCAGGGCCAGGGCCAGGAAACGCAACAGCCTGAACGGGAAAGGTATGGGCCTGCGCGCGAGCGCCATGGTAACCTCCAGAGTTGACCAAGTATTAATCATACATATTAGTTGTCAAGGCCTGGACCTCCCGGCGGGCTTGTTGCGCTATTTTTACAGGCCCTTCATCGACCCGGGACATGGCAACGCCAAGCTACCTGGAGACCTTCCAGGACCCGGCATGCATCCCTACAAGATAGTCAGTCCCCTGAAAATCGATCAGTTGGATCCGGATCTCCAGACCCGGTTGATGGGCCTGCCCCTGACCACCCTGCGGGCCTTCCAGACGCTGGCCAGCCAGGTGCAGGCGATCCAGGAGCAGCGTTGGGCCGTGAACGGCCGGCCGGGAACCCGGGAGCGCTCCGCCTGACGCGCCCGACCCCGCCCCGCTTTGGGAAGTTCAGGCCTGGTGCGCAGCGGAAGGCCGGAACTTCCCCAAAGCGAACGCCGGGCCGGGACCCGTACTACCCCTCGGCCAGCAGCGGCAGCAGCGCCGCCTCCAGCTCCGGGCCGGTGAGGGGGACGTCCTTGAGATAGAACCAGGTCTCCTGGTGCTCCACCGTCGCCCCGGGCTCCAGGGTCACCAGCGGGCCGAGCGTCTCCAGTTCCAGCAGCCCGCGGTCGGTCCAGACTTCGGTGTTGCAGCCCAGGTCCGCGTAGCGGGCCCCGTCCTGCCAGGGGTAGCGCTTGACCAGCATCTCGCCGTCCAGCACGTAGCCGGCCCAGCCCTGGTGGTTGGCCACGCCGAACTTGAACGGGGCGACCTGGGCGGGGTCCTGGCGCACCAGGATGAACCGGTCCAGGAAGGTCCAGCGCGGGTCGTTCAGCCGGGTGAAGGGCCAGAGCGCGAGGGTGCGCGCCGGCTGGTAGGTGGGCGCGGCGCCCGAGACGTCCAGGTCCTGGAAGTCCGGGTGCGGCGCGTAGGGCTCCTGGGGCACCACGGCGGTGCCGCCGCCGGCCATCTGGGTCACCGCCCAGGGCGCCAGCTCCACCGCCCAGGGGTTCCGGTTGGTGAGCCGGTGGATCACCTGCAGGCCGTCCCGGTAGGCGTCCAGCCGCAGCTCCAGCTGCTTCTCGATGCCGGTGGCGGGCTCCGTGGGCTGGGACAGGCGCACGCCGTGGATCTGCAGTTCGCACTTCACCGGCCCGTTGTCCGGGGCATAGGTGCGGGGCGCCACTTCCGGCGCGTGCCACAGCCGGTGGCCGCCGTAGGCACGCCAGGCGTCGCCGCCGGTCAGGCCGCGCTGGCCCGGATCCTCGTACAGCAGGTTGGCCCCGCCCACGGCCCCGTAGCGGATGATCCGGGGTCCCACGTCGGTGGTGACGATGGCCTCGATCCGCCCGTCCGAAACCCGGTAGCACTGGCTCCAGCCGGCGTATGCGATCTTTTCGATGACCATGGTTCGCTCCTCCAGACGTTCAAGGGAATGGCCGTTCACCAGCGCGGGGCCTGGCCCGGCGTGGCGTAGCCCTGCGGGAAGCGCTGCTTCCAGGCCCAGGCACTGCGGATGATGGCTTCCAGCTCCGGCACGGCGGGCTGCCAGCCCAGCTCGGCGCGGATCTTGGCGCTGGAGGCCACCAGCACGGCCGGATCTCCGGCCCGCCGGGGCATTGCCTCCACCGGGATGGGGTGGCCGGTCACCCGGCGGGCGGCGTCGATCACTTCGCGCACGCTGTAGCCGGTGCCGTTGCCCAGGTTGTAGGCCCGCTGCTGGCCGGGTTCCAGGCTCTCCAGGGCCATCTGGTGCGCCCGGGCCAGGTCCAGCACGTGGATGTAGTCCCGCACGCAGGTGCCGTCCGGGGTGGGGTAGTCGGTGCCGAACACCTTGATGGATCCGCGCTTTCCCTGGGCCACTTCCAGCACCAGGGGGATCAGGTGGGACTCGGGGCCGTGGTCTTCGCCCAGCTCCGGGCCGCAGCCCGAGGCGTTGAAATAGCGCAGGCAGACGTAGCCCAGGCCGCGCAGCCGGCCCAGCCACTCCAGCGCGCCCTCCACCTGGAGCTTGGCGAAGCCGTAGGTGTTGGTGGGCTGCTTGGGGTGCTCCTCGTCGATGGGGGTGTACTGGGGGTTGCCGTAGGTGGCGGCGGTGCTGGAGAAGATGAAGCGCTTCACCCCGTGGGCCAGCATCCGGTCCAGCAGGATCATGGCCCGGGCGGTGTTGTTCACGAAGAACCGCCCCGGGTCGGTCATGCTCTCCCCGGCTTCGATGTAGGCGGCGAAGTGCATCACCGCGTCGAACGGGGTGCCGGCGAACAGCTGGTCCAGCAGGGCGGCGTCGCCCATGTTCCCCGCCACCAGCCGCGCCGCGGGATGCACCGCCTCCCGGTGCCCCTTCTCCAGGCTGTCCAGCACGGTCAGTTCATGGCCGGCCCGCACCAGCAGGTCCACCACGTGGCTGCCGATGTATCCGGCGCCGCCGGTGACGAGTATGCGCATTCAGCTCTCCTGTGGGGTCTGGTCCTTGTAGTGCACTTCGCTCATGGCCCGCAGCCGCTGCGCCGCGCTTTCCGGCGTCAGGTCGCGCCCGGGGGTCCCGAGCATCTCGAAGCCGACCATGAACTTGCGTACCGTGGCGCTGCGCAGCAGCGGCGGATAGAAGTGCATGTGCAGAGTCCACTCGGGATGAGCTTCATCATCGCACGGCGCCTGGTGGAAGCCCATGGAATACGGGAAGGAGATCCCGAACAGGTTGTCGTAGCGGGTGGTGAGCCGCTTCAGCAGGTCGGCCAGGGAGGCGCGGCCGGCGTCCGTGAGGTCCAGCAGGGTCCGCAGGGGCCGGCGCGGCAGCACCATGGTCTCGAACGGCCACAGGGCCCAGTACGGCACCAGCGCCACCCAGTCCTCGTTGGCCGCGACGATCCGCTGGTCGCGCCGGAGCTCGCCCTCCAGGTAGTCCTCCAGCAGGGGCCTGCCGTGGCTGCGCAGGTACTCGGCCTGGCAGGCCAGTTCCCGGGCGGGCTCGTCCGGAAGATGCTCGGTGGCCCAGATCTGGCTGTGGGGATGGGGATTGGAGCAGCCCATGATCTCGCCCTTGTTCTCGAACACCTGGACGTAGCGGATGTCCGGGTTGGCGGCGAGGATCCGGGTCTGCTCGGTCCAGGTGGCGAGCACCGCCTCCAGCTCCGGCAGGGACAGCTCGGGCAGGCTCAGGTCGTGGCGGGGGGAGAAGCACACCACCTTGCAGATGCCCGATTCCGGCTCGCTGCGGAACAGGGGATCCGCGGTTTCGGGCGCTCCGGAACCGCCCGGGCGCAGGGAGGCGAAGTCGTTGTCGAAGGCGAAGGTGCCGGTGTAGGCCGGATTGACCTGGCCGCCGGCCCGGGTGTTGCCGGCGCAGAGGTAGCAGTCGGGGTCGTAGGCCGGGCGCCCGGTCTGGGCCACGGCTTCCTGCCTGCCCTGCCAGGGCCGCTGGGTCCGGCCCGGGCTCACCAGCACATGCTGCCCGGTGAGGGGGTTCCAGCGGCGGTGCGTTTGTTCGGGCAGCTCTCCTACCATTTTCCTCCCTCGCCGAGCAGCTCAGTGCCGCCCCGCAGCTTGCAGACGTGGATGACCGGTTCGGTGCCCAGCCGCTGCCGGTACACCGGGCCCATCCCGGCCTGGAAGGCGTCCAGATGCTCCGCCTCCACCAGGTTGATGGTACACCCGCCGAAGCCGGCGCCCATCATCCGCGCTCCCAGGACGCCCGGCAGGGCCTGGGCGGCCTCCGCCAGCAGGTCCAGTTCGGGGCAGCTCACTTCGTAGCCGTGGGCCAGGCCCGCGTGGGTCGCGTTCATGCAGGCGCCGAAGCCCTTGAGGTCGCCCCGGCCGAGCAGGGCGCAGGCGTCCAGCACCCGCTGGTTCTCCGCCACCACGTAGGCGCAGCGCCGGAACACCTCCGGGCTGAACTCGGCCCGGTGCGCTTCCAGCATGGCCATGGTCGCGTCGCGCAGGCTGCTGACGCCGGGTTCGCTCCGGCGCAGCAGGGCCACCCCCGCCTCGCACTGGGCGCGGCGGGTGTTGTACTCGCTGCCGGTGAGCGAGCGCCGGACCTTGGTGTCGCAGAGCACGATGCGGATGTCCTCCCGCTCGAACGGCACGTACTGGTAGCTGAGGTCGCGGCAGTCCAGGCGGATGAGCCGCTTCTCCCGGCCCAGGAGCGAGGCGAACTGGTCCATGATCCCGCAGTTGACCCCCACGAACCGGTTCTCGCTGCGCTGGCTCAGCCGGGCCAGGGCCACCCGGTCCAGGCCGAAGCCCAGCATGGCGTTGAGCCCGAAGGCCAGGCCCCCCTCCAGCGCCGCGCTGCTGGAGAGGCCGCAGCCGATGGGCACGTCGCCGCCGAAGGCGCAGTCGATGCCCGGCAGGGTGAAGTCCAGCTCCTGGAATTCATTGAGGATGCCCAGCAGGTAGTTGGGCCATTGCGCGTCCGGGCCGGTCACCGGGCGGATGGCGTCCAGGGAACCCTCGTAGGCTAGGTCATAGTCCAGGGCCCGGAAGCGCAGCCTGCGGTCCGCGCGCAGGCCGATGCCCAGGAGGATGGCCTTGTCCACGGCGGCCGGCAGCACGAAGCCCAGGTTGTGGTCGGTGTGCTCGCCGATGAGGTTCACCCGGCCGGGGGAGCGGACCAGGACCGGCTCGGTGCCGAAACTCGCCCGGAAGGCGGCCTTGACGCGTTCGATCATGGGGGCTCCGGTACGGTTCAGGCGTTGAGGCGGAAAGCGGCGTCGTTCCAGCGCAGCTCGTTCTTCAGCGCGTGGAGTTCGGTGCCCGCCTCGATCCGGATCAGCTCGAGGCCCGCCATGCCGGCGAAGTCCTCCAGGTGCTCCGGGGTCAGCGCCCGGGTGAAACTGGAGTGGTGGGCGCCGCCGGCCAGGATCCAGGCCTCGCAGCCGCGCTTGAAGTCCGGACGGGGGATCCAGACGGCGCAGGCCACCGGCAGCTTCGGCATGGGCTGGCTGGGCCGGACCACGTCCAGGGCGTTCACGATCAGCCGCATCCGGCCGCCCATGTCCACCAGGGTGGCGTTGAGTCCGGGGCCGGGGCCCGCGGCGAACACCAGCCGGCAGGGATCGGCCTTGCCGCCGATGCCCAGGGGATGGATCTCCAGGGTGGGCTTGGCCTCGGCGATGGAAGGGCACACTTCCAGCATGTGCGCGCCCAGCACCCGCTCTTCGCCCTGGGCCAGGTGGTAGGTGTAGTCCTCCATGAAGGAGACCCCGCCCGGACGGCCCTTGGCCATGACCTTCATGAGCCGCACCATGGCCGCGGTCTTCCAGTCGCCCTCGGCGCCGAACCCGTAGCCGTCGGCCATGAGCCGCTGGCAGGCCAGGCCCGGCAGCTGGTCCATGCCGTACAGGTCCTCGAAGGTGGTGGTGAAGGCGCCGAACCCGCCCTCCTCCAGGAACGCGCGCATGCCCAGCTCCTGCCGCGCCGCCTTGCGCAGGCTGTCCCGGCGGGCGCCGCCCTGGCGCAGCTCCGGGGCCACCGCGTAGGTCGCGTCGTACTCGTCCAGCAGCGGGGCGATCCGGGTCTCGTCCACGCCGGCGATGCGCTTGACCAGGTCGCCCATGGCGTAGCCGTTCACCGACCAGCCCAGCTGGATCTGGGCCTCCACCCGGTCGCCGCCGGTGACCGCCACTTCGCGCATGTTCATGCCGCCGAACCGGGCCACCTTGAGCTGCCGGGACTCGGCCAGGGCCAGGGCCGCCCGGGCCCAGGTGTCCAGCTTGTCCAGCACCTCGCCGTCCTGCCAGTGGCCGACCACGATGGTCCGGTTCAGCCGGAGCCGGGCGCCGATGAAGCCGAACTCCCGGTCGCCGTGGGCCGACTGGTTCAGGTTCATGAAGTCCATGTCGATCTCGCCCCAGGGCAGATCGCGGTTGAACTGGGTGTGCAGGTGCGCCAGGGGCTTGGCCAGGCGGGTCAGGCCGTTGATCCACATCTTGGCCGGGGAGAAGGTGTGCATCCAGGTGATGACGCCGATGCACTGCGGGGCGTTGTTGGCCGCCTGGCAGGTCTCCTGGATGACGTCCGGCCCGGTGAGGGTCGGCTTGCAGACCAGACGCACCGGCAACCGGCCCGAGGCGTCCAGGGACTGGGCGATTTCCAGGGCGTGGGCGGCCACGTGCTTCAGGGTTTCGGTGCCGTAGAGTTCCTGGCTGCCGGTGAGGAACCAGATTTCCTGCTGTTGCGACTTGTTCATTGGATGTGTCCTCCCTGGTGCGTGGGGGTCAGCGGGCGCTGGCGAACGCGCCCAGCCGCTGATAGTTCAGGTAGAGCTGATCGTAGTGCCTGGCCCGGAGCGGATCCGGCCGGTAGGTCATCTCGGTGCCCGGGGCCATGGCCTTCTGGGCGGCGGCGAGACCCGGGTGCAGGCCGCTCACGGTGGCCGCGAACATGGCCGCGCCCATGGCCACCGCCTGGTCGCCGGCGGGGACGGTGACTTCCAGGTTCATCACGTCGGCGATGGTCTGCATGACCAGCCGGCTCTTGCGCGCCACGCCGCCGATGGCGATGGCGCTGTCGATGGCGATGCCTTCGCTGCGGAAGCGCTCGACGATGGCCCGGGAGCCGAACGCCGTGGCTTCCACCAGGGCCCGGAAGATCCGCGGGGCGTCGGTGCCCAGGCTGATGCCGGCGATGGCGCCCTGCAGCCGCTGGTCGGCATCCGGGGTGCGGCGGCCGTTGATCCAGTCCAGGGCGATCAGCGAGCTCTCGTCCAGGGGCACCTGCATGGCGCCCTGTTCCAGCTCGGGGATGATCCGGTCCAGGATGGCCTCGCGCAGCCCGCCCAGGTCGAGCCCGCGCTCCGCGGCCAGGGCCGGGAGGATGGTCTCCAGGGGCCAGGCAAGGACCTTGCGGAACCAGGCGTAGACGTCGCCGAAGGCGGACTGGCCGGCTTCGTAGCCGATCATCCCGGGGATCACCGAGCCGTCCACCTGGCCGCAGATGCCCTTGACCACGGTCTCGTCGCTGGCGGGTCCCACCACGATGTCGCAGGTGCTGGTGCCCATGATCTTCAGGATCTGGCGCGGCCCGATGCCGCCGCCCACCGCGCCCATGTGGGCGTCGAAGGCGCCCACCCCCACCACCACCGACTTGGACAGGCCCAGCCGCTCGGCCCATTCGCCGCACAGGGTCCCGAACGGGGCGTCGGCGGTCCAGGTCTCGGTGCCCAGGGATGCCTTGAGCGGCACCAGGCGCGGGTCCAGCAAGGCCAGGAAACCGTCCGCGGGGTAGCCGCCGAACTCGGCGTGCCACATGGCCTTGTGCCCGGCGGCGCAGCGGCTGCGCCGGATCGCGCCCAGGGAGCGGGTCCCGGTCAGCACCAGGGGCACCCAGTCGCAGTGCTCCAGCACGGTGCGGGCGGCCGCGGCCACGGCGGGGTCTTCCTGGATCACGTGCAGGGCCTTGGCCCAGAACCATTCGGAGGAGTAGATCCCGCCCGCGTAGCGGGTGAAGTCGGTGCCGCCCCAGGTGCGGGCCACCTGGTTGATGCGTTCCGCCTCGGCCACGGAGCTGTGGTCCTTCCAGAGGATGAACATGGCGTTGGGGTTCTGCTCGAAGCCCGGGGTGAGGGCCAGGGGCGTGCCCCGGCCGTCGGCAAGGCAGGGGGTGGAACCGGTGGTGTCCACGGCGATGCCGCGCACCCGCCCGGCGGCGTCCGGGCCCGCCTCGCGCAGCGCCCCCAGGATGGAGGCCTCCATGCTTTCCAGGTGGTCCAGGGGATGCTGGCGGAACTGGTTGGCCTGGGGGTCGCAGTACAGGCCCTTGGCCCAGCGGGGATAGTAGGCCACCGCGGTGCCCAGGATGCCGCCGTCGGCGGCGTCCACCACCACCGTGCGCACGGAATCCGTGCCGAAATCGATGCCCAGGACGAGACGGTCCTCGTTCATGCGCTCACCTCCTGGACTTCCGTGACCAGCGCGGCGTTCATGATGGTTTCCTGGGTGGCTTCGGACTGGGCCAGGATGGCCTTGACCCGGCCTTCGTGCATCACCAGCACCCGGTCGGCCAGGGACAGCACCTCCGGCAGCTCCGAGGAGATGAGCAGGATGGAGACGCCCTGGTCCGCCAGGGAGCCGATCATGCGGTGCACCTCGGCCTTGGCGGCCACGTCGATGCCCCGGGTGGGCTCGTCCAGGATCAGGATCCGGGGCTTGGTGGCCAGCCACTTGGCGATGACCACCTTCTGCTGGTTGCCCCCGGACAGGTTGTTCACCACCTGCTCCCGGTCCGAGATCTTGATGTCCAGGGCCGACACGTAGGCGTCGGTGACCGCGTTCTCCTTGGCCCGGCTGAGGAAGGTCCCCAGGCGCAGCACCAGGCTGTGGATGCTCATGGTGAGGTTCTCCCGCACCGTCATGGGCAGGATGAGGGCCTGGGTCTTCCGGTCCTCGGGCAGGTAGGCGATCCCGGCCCGCACCGCGTCCCGGGGGCTCTTGATGCGCACCAGCTTGCCTTCGATGAACACCTTGCCGCGGGTCTTGGGATCCGCGCCGATGATCATCCGCGCCATCTCGGTGCGGCCGGCGCCGATCAGCCCGGCCACGCCGAGGATCTCGCCCTTGTTCAGGCTGAAGCTCACGTCCAGGACCCTGGGCGCGCCGGTGATGCCCTCGACCCGGAGCACTTCCCCGCCGATGCCGGAGCCGGTGCGGCGGGTGAACAGGGTGCTCAGCTCCCGCCCGACCATGAGGTTGATCAGCTGGTCCATGGTGCCGGTCCGGGGGTTGATCTCGCCGGCGTTCTCGCCGTCCCGCAGGACCACGATCCGGTCGGTGATCTCGAACACCTCGTTCAGCTTGTGCGAGATGAAGATGACCGAGATGCCCCGGGCCTTCAGCTCGCGGATCACCTTGAACAGCTGGGCCGTCTCCTTGTCGCTGAGGGACGAGGTGGGCTCGTCCATGATCAGCAGCTTGACGTCCGTGAGCAGCGCCTTGGCGATCTCGATCATCTGCTGGACCGCCGTGGACATGGAGCCGATCTCCCGGTCCAGGTCCACCTGGACCCCCAGGTAGGCGAACAGTTCCAGGGCCTTGGCGCGCATGGCGGAATAGTCCAGGAACGGCAGGCCCTTCAGGAAGCGCTCCCGGCCCAGGAACAGGTTGTCCAGGGGCTTGAGGTTCGGGCAGTTGTTCAGCTCCTGGAAGATCAGGGAGATGCCCGCCTGGTTGGCGTCCTGGATGGTGTGGAACCGGGTCGCCTGGCCCTGCCACAGCACCTTGCCCGCCTCCTGCTTGTAGACGCCGGCCAGCACCTTCATGAGGGTGGACTTGCCGGCGCCGTTCTCCCCCAGCAGTCCCACCACCTCGCCGGGCTGGACGGAGAAATCAACGTTGTTCAGGGCGCGGACACCGGGGAACGCCTTGCAGATCCCCTGCATGTCGATGAGGGCGGATTCCATGGCCTAGCTCCTCTTCGCCTTCAGGCGATCGAGTCCCGCGGCCAGGACGATGATGACGCCGATGACGGCCGTCTGCCAGTAGGAGGAGACCCGCATCAGCACGAGGCCGTTCTTGATCGCGCCCATGATGCAGGCGCCGATCACCACGCCGAGGATGCTGCCGGAACCGCCCGCCAGGGAGGTGCCGCCGATGACCGCCGCGGCGATGGCGTCCAGCTCCCAGCCCCGGCCGGTGTCGGCCTGGGCGGAATTGAACCGGGCCACCAGGATGATGCCGACGATGGAGGCGGCCACCGCCGAGATGACGTAGAGCATGAACTTGATCTTCTTGACGTTGATGCCCGAGAGGAAGGTGGCCTGCTCGTTGCCGCCGATGGCGTAGGTGCGCCGGCCGAAGGCGGTGTAGGTGAGCACCACGTGGGCGACCACCCCCAGGGCCAGGGCGATCCACACCGGGATCGGCAGCTTCAGCCACTCGCCCTGGGCCACCGGCAGGAAGCGCACCGGGATGTTGGTGATGGGCCAGCCCTTGGTCAGCCCCAGCACCAGCCCGGAAGCGGTGGAGAGCATGCCCAGGGTGACGATGAAGGGCGGGATCTTCACGTAGGCGATCAGCCAGCCGTTGATGGCGCCCATGAGCAGGCCGACCCCGATGCCGATGGCCACCGCGGCGGTGACCGACATGCCGATGCTCATGGGGTAGGCGGCCGCCGTGCCCGCCAGGGCCATGAGCGAGCCCACCGAAAGGTCGATGCCGCCGGTGAGGATCACGAACAGTTCGCCGAAGGCCACGATGGCGACGAAGGAGACCTGACGGGACACCAGGAACAGGTTGGAGGTGCTCATGAACTTGGGCGCCACGTAGGTGATCACGCCCATGATGATGAGCAGGGCCAGGAAGATCGCCGATTCCTTGCTCTGGATGATCCTCGTGACGAGGCTTCGGTTTCGGGTGGCCCGCACGGGCACGGCATCGCCTACGGTGATTTCCATCTTGACTCCTTCAGCATGAACGGCCCGGACCCAAGTCCGGGCCATTCATGGGTATGACTGGTTAAAGCAAAAGTGGAACGACTGCGGTCTGTTGGTTCTAGTTGAAGGCCTTCTTCATGTCGGCCATGTAGGTATTGACGTTGCCCTTGGTGACCAGGAGCACGCCGGTGTCGGTGACCTTGGGCAGGGTCTTGCCAGCCTGGGCGGCCATCAGGTTCTCGATGGACTTCCAGCCCATGGCGTAGGTCTTCTGGACCAGGCAGAAGGCGATGGAGCCGTCGTTGATGCCGTTGATGGTGTCCTTCAGGTCGTCGAAGCCGGCCAGGACGATCTTGCCGGCCTTGCCCTGCTGCTTGAGCACGGCGGCGGCGGCGGGGGCGCCCTCGGCGGAGACCGCGAAGATGGCGGTCAGGTTGGGGTAGGTCTGCAGGAGGGCTTCGGTCTTGTTGGTGGTGACGGAGAAGTCGCCCTGCTCGTCCACGACCTCGTTGATCTTGACGTTGGGAGCGTTCTTGGCCATGGCCGCCTTGAAGCCCTCGGTGCGCAGGTTCAGGTTCACGGAGCCGAGGCCGCCCTGCAGGATGACCATGTTGGCGCCCTTCTTGCCCTTCAGCAGCTTGGCCATGGCCACGCCGGCCGCCTCGCCCGCGCTCTTGTTGTCGGTGCCGATGTAGGTGAGGGCCTTGGTGGAGGGGGCGGGGGCGTCGAAGGTGATGACCTTGATGCCGGCCTTGGTGGCCTCGTCGATGACCGGGCCCAGGCCCGCGTCGTCCAGGGCGGAGATGGCGATGCCGTCGACCTGCTGGGCGATCAGGTCCTCGATGACCTTGACCTGCATGGGCAGCTCGAACTTCTGGGGGTCAACCTTGTCGACCTTGATGCCGTACTTCTTGGCGGCGTCCTTGAAGCCCTCGTAGCAGGGCTCGTAGTAGGGGTGGACGCCCTTGGGCACCATCACGTAGGTCTTCTCGGCGGCGAAGGCGGCGATGGGCAGCAAGCACGCCACGGCCAGGGTGGTAAGGCGGGACAGAGTCTTCATGAGATCTCCTGGGAGTACCCCTTGGACAGGGGCTGTCAAGTTGCGCCGTCCGGACCGGGATGGTCTGGCGGCAGTTGAACTGGGACGTCGTATCCGGCCACTTGAACGCGGGCCGAGGTTGGTGCGTGGTCCGGCGCCGGCGAACGCGGGGACTTCCGCGAATCATCCGGGCACCTCTGGTTCTTCTGCAAATGATCAGGCTATGGACCAATTGTGAACGTTCACATTTGCCAAGTCAAGGTCTCGATTTTTCTTTTTCATCCCGGGCTGGAGAGGGGTCCCCGGTGGCGCCGCGAGCCTGGGCAACCGGGTTCCGGGGGGGCGGTGCCCCTGGCGCACGCCGGCGTGCGCCAGGGGCACCGCCCCCCCGGAACGCCCTGGGCCCTCGCCGCAGGCGAGGCCGGGTGCCCATGCGGAGACGGGTCGGAACCCGCAGGGTCACCCAGGCATCTACCGCGGATGCGGCTGGAGCGCGCCGGGTTCGGGATCGGGCTTGGCTTCGGCGGGCTTGGCCTTGATCTTCAGGCCCTTGCCGGTCTCGAACAGGCGCTGCAGCAGGCAGAACAGGAACAGCAGGACGCCGATGACGATCTTGGTCCACCAGGAGCTGAGGGTCCCCTGGAATTCGATCAAGGTCTGGATGGTGCCGAGGATGAGCACCCCGAACAGGGTCCCGAACACGTAGCCCACGCCGCCGGAGAGCAGGGTGCCGCCGATCACCGCTGCGGCGATGGCGTCCATCTCCATGCCCACCGCGTGCAGGCCATAGCCGGACAGCATGTAGATGGTGAACACCACCCCTGCCAGGGCCGACAGGAACCCGTTCAGGGTGTAGACCAGGATCTTGGTCCGGCCCACCGGCAGGCCCATGAGGATGGCCGACTGCTCGTTGCCGCCGATGGCGTAGACCGTGCGGCCGAACTTGGTGTAGTGGGCCAGGTAGATGGCGGCGAGCACCACCACCAGCATGATGATGACGTTGATGGAGATGAACGAATGGCCCGGCATGGGGATCCGGTACTGCGACACCTTGGTGTAGAAGCTGTTGGTGATGGGGATGGTGTCGATGCTGATGACGTAGCAGAGCCCGCGGGCCAGGAAGTAGCCCGCCAGGGTGACGATGAACGGGGGCAGCTTGAAGAAGTGGATCAGGCAGCCCATGGCGAAGCCCAGGGCCGAGCCCACCAGAAGCACCAGCAGGATCACCAGCGCCGGATTCCAGTGGGACACCTCCAGACAGTGGGCCGAGATCATGGTGGTGAGCGCGATGACGCAGCCCACCGAAAGGTCGATGCCGCCGGAGATGATCACGAAGGTCATGCCGATGGCGGTGACGCCCAGGAAGGCATTGTCGATGAACAGGTTCAGGAACACCTGGGGCGAGAGGAAACCCGTGTACAGCTTCGCTCCCAGGCCGTACATCAGCAGGAACAACCCGATCGTGACCACCAGGGAGAGGTACTTGACGTTGAATTTCCCGAACATGGCTAGGCCACCTGCTTTCCGGATCTGCCGAACACGATGCCGCGGAACGTGCTGGACTGGAACATCATGACGAGGAAGACCACCACGGCCTTGACCACCAGGGTGATCTCGGGCGGGACGCCGATGCTGTAGATGGTCGTGGTCAGGGCCTGGATGATCAGGGCGCCCACCACGCTGCCGAGCAGGTAGAACTTGCCGCCGGTCATGGACGTGCCGCCCAGGACCACGGCGAGGATGGCATCCAGCTCGAAGTAGAGGCCGGCGTTGTTGCCGTCGGCGCTCTTGACGTTGGAGCATACGATCAGTCCGGCGATGCCGGCGCAGATGGCGGAGAAGGTGTAGACCAGCAGCAGCAGGTTCTTGGCGTTGATGCCGGTCATGCGGCTGGCCCGGGGGTTGATGCCGATGGATTCGATGAACAGGCCCAGGGCGGTGCGGCGGGTAAGGAGAAGGGTGAACAGCAGCACGGCCAGGACCATGTAGAGCGAGAACGGGATCCCCAGCAGGAAGCCGTTGCCGACGAAGAAATACGGCTTGTAGTAGATGGTGATGATCTGGCCGCTGGTGATGAGCTGGGCCACGCCCCGGCCGGCGGTGATGAGGATCAGGGTCGCCACGATGGGCTGCATGCCCACCCGGGACACCAGGAAGCCGTTCCACAGGCCGAACACGCCGGACACCAGGACCGCGGCGACGATGGCCACGGACATGGGCACCAGGGTCACGTAGGTCTGGACCCCGTCCTTCAGGACCAGGTTGCCGCCGATGAGCATGGCCACCAGGGCCCCGGAGATGGCCACCACGGCGCCGACGCTGATGTCGATGCCGCTGGTGGCGATCACCAGGGTCAGGCCGATGGAGATCAGCATCAGCGGCGCGGCCCGGTTCAGGACGTCGATCAGGCTGCCGTACAGGTGCCCATCCTTGATCTGGATGTGGAAGAAGCCCTTGGTGAACACCAGGTTGAACAGCAGCAGCAGGGCCAGCGCCAGCAGCGGCCAGAACAGCTTGGTGCCGGTCAGTTTCCGGAAGAAAGTGGAAAGGAATCTGGCCATGCCTAGCCCCTCGCGATCGTCTGCAGGATGTTGTGTTCGTCGACCCCGGCGCCTTCCAGCTCCGCGATCTTGGCCCGATCCCTGAGCACCGCCACCCGGTTGCAGCAGCGCACCACCTCCTCCAGCTCCGAGGAGATGAACAGGATCGCCATGCCCTCCTTGCTCAGGCGCAGCACCAGGTCCATGATTTCCGATTTCGCCCCCACGTCGATGCCCCGGGTGGGCTCGTCGAGGATCAGGAACTGCGGGTCCGTGGCCAGCCAGCGGGCCAGGATCACCTTCTGCTGGTTGCCGCCGGACAGCTTGCCCGCGGGCTGCTCGGGACCGGAGGTCTTGATGTCCAGCATCTTGATGTAGCGGTCGGCCAATTCCTCCTGCCTGCGCCCGGACAGCCGGCGGAACACGCCGCGGTTGGCCTGCATGGCCAGGATGATGTTCTCCCGCACCGTCAGCTCGCCAATGATGCCGTCGCTCTTGCGGTCTTCGGGGCAGAAGCCGATGCCGCGCCGGATCGCTTGCCGGGGGGAATTGAGGCTGATCCGCCGGTTCTGCAGCTTCAACCCGCCCTGGTCGGAGCGGTCGGCGCCGAACAGCAGCCGGGCGGTTTCGGTGCGGCCTGAGCCCAGCAGGCCCGCCAGACCGAGAATCTCGCCCTTGCGGACCTTCAGGTCGAACGGCAACATGGCGCCCTTGCGGGCCAGGCCCACCGCCTCGAAGTAGGGCGGGGCCTCCAGGCCGGTGGCCGAAGCGGCCACCTCGGCCTTGCGGCCGGTATTGAGGTCCACCTCCTTGCCGATCATCTTCTCGATCAGCTTGAGCTTGGGCAGGTCCGCGGTCTTGTACTCGCCCACCAGCTCGCCATTGCGCAGCACGGTGATCCGGTCCGACAGCTGGTAGACCTGGTCCAGGAAGTGGGTGACGAACAGGATCGCCAGGCCCGAATCGCGCAGCTGGCGGATCACCTGGAACAGCAGTTCCACCTCGCTCTCGTCCAGGCTGGAGGTGGGTTCGTCCAGGATCAGGACCTTCGCGGACACATCCAGGGCCCGGGCGATGGCCACCATCTGCTGGATGGCCACGGAGTAGACCGCCAGCGGCTGGGTGACGTCGATATCGATGTTCAGCCTGCCCAGCGCCGCCTTGGCGTCGGCGTTCAGCTGCTTCCAGAGGATGCGCCCGAAGCGCATGGGCTGCCGGCCGATGTAGATGTTCTCGGCCACCGTGAGGTTCGGGCAGAGATTGACCTCCTGGTAGACCGTGCTGATGCCCAGCCGCTGGGCCTCCAGCGGTGAGGCGGGGGTGATGAGGCGGCCTGAAAGCCTGACGTTCCCCTCGTCCGGAGCGTAGACCCCGGTGAGCGCCTTGATGAGGGTGGATTTCCCGGCCCCGTTCTGGCCCATCACGGCATGCACTTCGCCGGGGAACATGCGGAAATCCACCTTCGACAGCGCCTTTACGCCAGGGAATGTAATACTTATACCTTTCATTTCCAGGATCGGCAACGCTTCAGCTTCCATACACCATTCCTAAACACAACCCAGGCTACGGGCCAACTTGGGACAGGACAAAATGACTTGCAAAGGCAATGCGGCCCTGGCTGTCCCGGGTGAGCGGGGCAGCCAGGGTCCGGGTTTCCTAGTACTGGCGGCTCGGGAAGGCTTCCGCGGCCTTTTCGGCGGGGAAGACGCCTTCCTGGGTCTGGATGCGCTTGGGCAGGGACTTGCCGGCCAGGACGTCCTTGCAGGCGCTCATGAGCTGGGGTCCAAGCAGCGGGCTGCATTCAACCGAGCAGTTCAGCTTGCCGGCCATCATGGCTTCGAATGCACCCTTCACGCCGTCGATGGAGACGATGGTGATGTCCTTGCCGGGCTTCTTGCCGGCTTCCTCGATGGCCTGGATGGCGCCGATGGCCATGTCGTCGTTGTGGGCGAACAGGACCTGGATGTTGGGGTCGGCCTTCAGGAAGGCCTCCATGACTTCCTTGCCCTTGGCGCGGGTGAAGTCGCCGGTCTGGGAGCGGGTGACCTTCAGGGTCGGATACTTGGCGATGACTTCGGCGAAGCCCTTCTGCCGGTCGATGGCGGGGGCGGAGCCGGTGGTGCCCTGGAGTTCGACGATGTCCACCGGGTTCTTGATCATGCCGTTCTTGGTGAGATCGCCCACCAGCCAGTTGCCGGCCCGGCGGCCCTCTTCCACGAAGTCAGAGCCCATGAACGTAACATAGAGGGACTTGTCCTTGGAGTCCACGGCGCGGTCGGTGAGGATGACCGGGATCTTGGCGGCCTTGGCTTCCATCAGGACGGTGTCCCAGCCGGACTCGACCACGGGCGAGAAGGCGATGACGTCGACCTTCTGGGCGATGTAGGAGCGGATGGCCTTGATCTGGTTCTCCTGCTTCTGCTGGGCGTCCGAGAACTTGAGATCGATGCCCGCGGCCGCGGCGGCCTTCTTGATGGACTCGGTGTTCGCCGTGCGCCATTCGCTCTCGGCGCCGACCTGGGCGAAGCCCAGGGTGATCTTGTTGCCCGCGGCGGCCACGGGCAGCGCCAGCATGGCCATCGCCAGCGCGGAGACGAGCTTTGATGTGAATCTCATGATATTTCCCCCTTGAGTGATCCCCAGGCGACAGTGAAACGGATTCTTTACCAGCCTGGGGCCAAGTGTAAAGAATCATGGGTGGTCAAGACCGCACGTAGGTCGTGGATTGCCAATTTATGAATTGCCACGGTGCATCCGGCGGCATCTGTGAGAGATTGTGAGAGAAGTGTGAACGTTCACATTTTTTAGTCAAGTCATTCTTTTGGACCTTTTTTCCCGGGATCCTGCGTTAGGCTAGCCTCCTCGCAACCCCATTCCTGGAAAGCTCCGCCCGCCGCATGAAAGTACATCCCGAACTGAACCTCCCGGAGTCCCGGCACCGCCGGCCCGCTGTCATGGCCGATGTGGCGCGCCTGGCGGAGGTGTCGTACCAGACCGTCTCCCGGGTGCTGCATGACAGCCCCAACGTGCGCCAGGACACCCGGGAGCGGGTCCTGGCGGCGATCCGCCAGCTGGACTACCGGCCCAACATCATGGCCCAGGCGCTGGTCACCGGGCATTCCCGGACGCTGGGGGTGGTGAGTTTCGATACCACCCTCTACGGCCCGGCCTCGACCCTGCTGGGCATCGAGCAGGCCGCCCACGGCGCCGGCTACGCGGTGAGCATCGCCAGCCTGCAGTCCCTGAACCGGCAGTCCATGCTGGGCGCGATCCACCGGCTCCAGGGGCAGGGGGTCGAGGGCATCATCGTCATCGCGCCCCTGAAGTCCGCGGTGCTGGCCCTGGGCCGGCTTTCGCCCCGGGTGCCCCTGGTGGCGGTGGAGGGCGGCGGCGACGACTCGGTGCCGGTGGTGGCGGTGGACCAGTTCGCCGGCGCGGCGGCGGCGACCCGGCACCTGCTGGACCTGGGGCACCGGAACGTCTGGCACCTGGCGGGTCCCCAGGACTTCGCCGAGGCCGAGCAGCGCATCGCCGGCTGGAAGGCGACCCTCAAGGCCGCGGGGATCCAGCCGCCGCCCTTCACCCGGGGCGACTGGAGCCCCAGGTCCGGCTACGAGTTCGGCCAGCGCCTGCTCAAGAGTCCCGAGGTCACGGCGGTCTTCGCCGGCAACGACCAGATGGCCCTGGGCCTGCTGCGGATGCTGCACGAGGCCGGCCGGGACATCCCGCGGGACATCAGCATCGTCGGCTTCGACGACATCCCCGAGGCCGCCTACTTCACCCCGCCCCTGACCACCATCCGCCAGGATTTCGCCGAGGCGGGGCGCCGCTGCCTGCGCCTGCTGGTCACCCTGATCGAATCGGGCGAGTCCAGCAGCGTGATGGTCGCCCCGGAGCTGGTGGTGCGCGCCAGCACCACCGTCTGCCGGAAGTCCTTGCTTGTTGGGTAGCGCAAACTATCCTTAGGGTCAGTGAGCGGGGGAGGTGGCGGCCATGGACGGAATCTCGGCAAGCCTGTCGGGAGTGCAGGCAGCGGGCCAGAGCATCGCTCTTTCCGCCAACAACGTCGCCAACCTCAACAGTTCCGGATACCGGGCGCAGAGCCTGGTGCAGGAGAACCTGCCCCAGGGCGGGGTGTTCGGGGCGGCGGTGCAGCAGAGCCAGGCACCCGTGGCCCCGGGCGGCTCCAACGTGGACCTGGGCACCGAGGCGGTCAACCTCGACACCCAGGGCCTGAGCTATCAGGCCAACCTCAAGTTCCTGCAGGTCCAGAACAACATGCTGGGCGCGGCACTGGACCTGAAAGCCTAGGGGGGATGGAAACTGCCCTCAGCCGCCCGGTCCGCAGCTCCGCCCTGGTGGGGGTGGCGGTCCTGGGCTTCACCTCGGGCGTGCCGCTGATCCTCACCCAGTCCACCCTCCAGGCCTGGATGCGCAGCGCCGGGGTGGATCTGACCACCGTGGGCCTGTTCGCCCTGGCCGGGCTGCCCTACACCCTCAAGTTCCTGTGGTCGCCCCTCATGGACCGGTTCCACCCGCCCTTCCTGGGACGCCGGCGCGGCTGGATCCTGCTGATGTTCCTGGCGGTCATGGTGCTGCTCGGCTGCCTGGCCCAGTCCGATCCCCACGCCCACCTGCGGATGGTGGCGGCGCTGGCCCTGGGCCTGGCCTTCTGCAGCGCCAGCGCCGACATCAATGTGGACGCCTACCGCACCGAGCTGCTGCCGGGCAAGCTGCTGGGCCCGGGCACCTCGCTGCACATCACCGGCTACCGTCTGGGCATGGTGGTGGCCGGGGCGCTGGCCCTGGTCCTGGCCGACCACATGCCCTGGCGGATGGTCTACCTGGTGATGATCCTGGCCATGATGCCCGGGGCCATCGCCGCCTGCCTAGCGCCGGAGCCGGAGCTCCGGGGCGAGCCCCGGACCCTGCGGGAGGCGGTGGTGCAGCCGTTCTCGGAATTCCTCCGGCGGCGCAAGGCCCTGGAAGTGCTGGCCTTCATCCTGCTCTACAAGCTGGGCGACAACCTCTGCACCGCCCTCAACGTGCCTTTCCTGCTGGACCTGGGCTTCTCCCGCACCGAGATCGGCCTGGCCACCAAGGGCGTGGGGATGGCCTGCCTGATCGGCGGCGGCCTCCTGGGCGGGCTGCTCATGAGCCGCTGGAGCCTGATCCGCTCGCTGTGGTTCTTCG
>Ga0181516_10000402_pt1 | contig 40591 bp, 29 predicted proteins | sample PEATcosm2014_Bin_25_FD_121104 | JGI IMG/M metagenome (GOLD analysis project Ga0181516, IMG submission 121104) | Peatland microbial communities from MTU Mesocosm Facility, Houghton, MI, USA - PEATcosm2014_Bin01_10_metaG | ecosystem: Environmental > Terrestrial > Soil > Wetlands > Peat | place... | reverse complement strand
GGGGTGTGCAGCAATTCAGGTGCGACCTATACGATGACCGGCGGCACGGGAACGTGCACGGTGACCGCCAACCAGGCAGGCACCGCGAACTACGCGGCGGCGACGCAGGTCACGCAGACCGTCAACGCGACGCAGGTCGCGCAGATAATCGCGTTCACCACTAACCCTCCGGCGAGCGCCGCATACAACAGCAGCTTCACGGTGGTTGCCACGGGCGGCGCCAGCGGGAACGCTGTGATCTTCACTAGTATCGGGGTGTGCACCAATTTAAGTGGAACCTACACCATGACCAACAGCACGGGAACATGCTCGGTGATTGCCAACCAGGCAGGCAATGCGAACTACTCGGCAGCACCGACGGTGATTAAGACCGTAACCGCGACCGGACCACTGGTCACCCTATCAACGTCCAACATCAACTTCGGCACGGTGTATCAGGGAAGCATCACAACCAAGAACATCACGGTGACCAACTCTGGATCCGCGCCCGTCACCATCAGCCAACCTCTCGTTTCAATCGTGCAAGGAGGCAACTCCAACGAATTTGTAGCCGTCAATCTCTGCCTGACGCCGTTGGCAGCGGGGAAAAGCTGCACGATTACAATCGCCTTCGTCGCGGGTCCGTACTACACTGCGCAAACCGCGACCTTGAAGATTATGGACAATGCGCCAGGCAGCCCGCAGCCGGTTACGCTGAACGCGCTGGTGATCGATCCGCTGGCGAGCTTCAATCCAACAAGCCTGAATTTTGGGACGATTAAGCACGCGACCAGCAGCACGCTGAACGTGACTCTCAGCAACCCTGGAGGCACGCCGTTGATCTTCACAAGCGCCGGCATCAGCGTCAAGGGTACGAACGCGGCGAGCTTTGTGCAAACCAATAATTGCGGGAGTTCACTTGCTGCGGGCGCCAAGTGCACCATTGCCGTCAAGTTCACCCCCGCCACAACAGGCTCATTCAGCGCCAACGTGACGGTCGTTGACAACGCCCAGGCCGGCAGCGGCACCCAGACGATTCCGCTTTCGGGGAAGGGAAACTAGTGAGTAGGGAACGCTCATTTGCGCTCGATGGCTGATTTCCGAATCTGTCCGCACGCAGCAAAGCGCGCTGCAATTGCTGGCGAGCATGCGTTAATGACGGTGCCGGAAACGGCTCGCAAACGGTGCATTTGGCTGGCACGAGCCAATCTCCGAAGAAGCAAAACCGGTGCAGTTGCAGGAGCCTGAATTTCGCAGCTGTTTATTGGCCGATACGGCGGCGAATTTCGGGAACCAGCGGATCTTCCGTCGACTGGCCGCGGATACTGAGATAGGTCTTATAAAAGTCCGCGAACCCCTGGCTCTTCATTCCTTCCCGCACGCGGCCCTGGTAGTAATACACGGGGGGAAAATAGGCATAAGTCGGCACATTATCCATAAATAGTTCGATGGCTTCGCCCTGCCGCTTCGCACATTGATCGAACTCTGAGTCAGCCTCTGTGAACGCTCCCGCCTCCAGGTACGCCCGCCCCAGTTCGAAGCGGCCAATCCAGGTGTCCAGAAGGCTGTTTGCGGCTGTAATCTGCTTGACTGCTCCGTTGGCGTCTTTCCGCTTCAGCGCGATCATCCCCTCGATAATCTTGCCGTAGGCCTGTGGCTCGCTTGTCAGTTCCGAAGAGAGGCTCGTCGCGAGCTTTTGCGCTTTAGGCAGGTCTCCAGCATCGACATAGCTGCTCGCTGCCAGGAACTTAATCTGGGTAGACTGGCTGTTCGCCAACGCCTTGCCGATGTCACCGAGCGCTGCCGCCTGGTGCCCTTGCATTTCTTCTATGTTCCCAAGCGCCGCGAACTTCCTCGCGGCGTTGTCGGCCATCTTGGCTGCCACATCGTCAGAGGCTCCTTGCGCAAAAATGCGCGCTGCTTCTGCATACTTCCCCTGATAGGCAGCAAGATCGGCGAGTCCAGCGTTCGCAGTCGATGCGGCCTCTGGACCGAACTTCTCAAGGTGATGGTACGCATCGGCAGCGTTTTCGATCTGCCCCTGCCCGAGCAACGCTTCGGCGAGGACCAGGTATCCCTGCGCGGCCGATGGACTGATGGCCAGCGCGGTGGTCGCCTCTTTTTCGCTCGCGGCAAAGTCTCCGGCAAACGAACTGATGAATGCCAGGTTCAGACGCTGCCCCACGCCCTTGGGAACAATCTCAACTGCGTGTTGCGCAGCTTCCAGCGCCTTCGGCGCGTTGCGCAACTGTGTATAACAGGTGGCAAGGTTATTCTGGCCGACTCGGTCGGCGGGATAGTGCGTGATGAGTTGCGTGTATTCCTGGACACAATTTTGCCAGTCGCCCGTGGTCAGGTAGTACAGTCCGCGGTAGCGATAGCGTTCCCGCTCGGTCATGCGGTCCATGTGTTGCATCGCCAGCTTCATGTACTTTACGGCGTCCCCTGGTCTCCCCAGGTTCTGGGCCATGGCCGCCATGCCGGTGTAAGCCCGTGCAAAGTTCGGATCCAGTTCCGCGGCTTTCTGGAACGAATCGAACGCCACCTGGAAATGGCCTGCGAACTCTTCGTCCATGGCGATCGCCTCCTGGTGAACAGCCTCGAGGGAAGCGGCGGCAAACCCTCCGCTGACGGATTCGAACTCCACAGAGGCGGGCGTGGTGTCGCCCAGCGCCTTGCGAATAGGTGCCGCCAGTTTAGGAAGGTCGCGCAGGATATCGTCCTTCTTGGCGACGGTAACCTCTGCTTTTGCGATCACGTTGCCGCTCACTGCGTCCAGGGCGATCGCCGAAATATCGTATTCGTTGCCTCGCAGGCTGATCTCGCCCGTAACAACCGCGTTGACGCCCTGGTTTACGGCGACCAGCCGCGCAGACTGTTCGTCGAGTTTGTCCGTGGGATTCGGGAGTTTCATGGCCAGCTTACGCGCATCCCCGCGACTGTAGGCGTTGATAAAGCTTGCGCCTTCCAGGGCCACATCGAGCATCGGCTCCAGGGTGTTATCCAAAACCGGGTCGCCGGTATGGTTTGCAAAGTCGCCAACCAGAACCGATACCGGGCCATGCGCCAATGATTTCGCGGCCTGCTGTTGCCTTCTGATGGCGTACCACGCGATTCCGGCTGCGATCACCACAATCAGCACGCCCGTTACCGCAAGACGCGGCCAGGAGATTTCCCGGAGCCGGTACATGCGCAGCCGCGCAGAAGAAGCAGAAACCTTTTTGCCTCCGCTCCTGCCTTGCCACGCACGGAGATCTGCATCCAGCTCCTCAGCGTTCCGGTAGCGGTTTACCGGATCCTTCTCAAGACACTTTGCGACGATATTGCTCAGCGTGCCTGGAATATGCCTGTCGACATCCGCCAACGGCACGGCGCGTTGTTGGGTACGCTTCAGCAAACTCGCGATCGCGCTTTCCGCATAAAATGGCGTGACCCCGGCCAGCAGCTCATACAGAATCAGGCCGACGGTAAAGATATCCGAGCTGGCTTTCAGCTCCGTGCCCTGCGCCTGCTCTGGAGACATGTATTCGATCGTCCCCAGCATGGCACCGGCGCGCGTCATTCCGTCGCCGGAGAACGTGCGAGCCAATCCAAAGTCCATCACCACCACGCGGCCATTCTTGTCGCGCATGATGTTGCCCGGCTTCAAATCGCGGTGGATGATTCCTTCCCGGTGAGCAGCAGCCAGCCCGCTCGCCACCTGTTCCATGATGTCGACCGCCTCCGCGACTTCCAGCTTGCCCCGTTGCTTGAGGATCTGGTGGAGATTCTCACCCTCCAGGTACTCCATCGTGATGAACTTGGTCTTTCCTGCTTCCCCGATATCGAAAATGCGGATGACATTCCGGTCGGTGACCTGGCGCGCAAGAATCAGCTCCTGTTTGAAGCGCTGCAGAATTTCGGGATGATCCGCCAGCTCGGGCTTGATCACTTTGAGCGCGACCTCTCGCTCCAGCTCTATGTCTCGAGCCTTGTAGACAGCGCCCATGCCCCCTTCGCCGAGTAGTTGCAGAAGTTCATAACGTCCGCCAAGCAAATCGCCAATCTTTAACTCGGCCGCACCTGCTTGCGTATCGGAGTTTGGGCTGGAGGGAGATCGTGGCGAAGGTGACCGCCGAATCGAAATTCCCGGCGCGAGAGTAGCATTGGCATCCACCACCGTTGCCCGGACATCAATAATGGTGGCGTCGGCGTCTGCCAGCTTGGCTTCGGGATCAAATCGCGGTGCAATCTCGATGATCGTAGCATCGAGATCGGGCTGGGGTTGCTTCTCCGCGGGAATCGGGATGTCACCCGAGGAACTCTCTCCGGCGAACGGAGTTCCAACGCCCGGAGGGCCGGGCTTTTGGGGGATAGACTTCTCATCAGACCGCGTGGAGTCACTCATGTTGAGCTTTCAGAAGCTGTCAGGAGCTTGACGAAGCGACAACCCAGACGGACACGCCGAAGAATGCGACGTGTTCACATCCCCTCAAAATTATATACCTTGCACGTTAAACCAACTGTCCCATCCATGCAACACCGATGGTTTCAGAAGCAGCAGAGTTAAGCCGGCTTTTCCCGGAGCGGGGCCCCACTGGAGAAAGCATGAAGCCCGCTTTGCAGGAGGTTCAGTAAGTCTTTGGTGGAGTGTCAAAACAGAAAATGCCACAAGCGAAAGCACCGTTGAAGCGGTTTGTCAGTCTGTCAGCCTTTGAAAGCCGTTCCGGGAGAACGGCGGTACTGCAAGACGATAAGCCAAGCTTGCATCTCTGGACTTCCCGGACCTCTTTAGAGCTGGGTTCACGTATGAGGAAGCGGATAGTTTGGAGGGCTGGCTCGCGCATCCCCCGCACGGATGACCGGGTTCGCTGGTCACCGTGTGCGGAGCGGATTTACCGTGGGAACAACAAGGAGAGAGCAACGTATCTCTCGCTCTTGTCCGGCTCGTCTAGGTAATTCCGTCGGGGATGAGCCGCGCCTGTGAGATTTTGGCAGCAATCGAAGTGAAGATATTGTTGAGTGTGTAAGTACTGGTTGCCGCGCATTGGCCTTTGTTCTGTGATGCACTTGCGTCGGAGTAGAAATGCGACGTGTCCCCCGAGGACCAGCCGGACGACATTTGCTGCATGGCGGAGCATGGGGAGATCGCGAGGGAGCCGGTGTCGCTTGCGCAGCCGGAACTCGAGGCGCCGTAAGCAATCGTGTAGACTATGGTGCCGTTGGCGGTCGCGTAATTCGCTGCGGTAATCGCCTGGTGGCATTGATCGTCGAGTGAGGGATATGTATTTCCGCTGTGACCAACGTTCTGATTGCTCGAGTTAACCATCTTTCCGCTTTGAGCGTTGGCGTCGCCATCACTGAGAATAATCATGACATTTTCCGAACCCGGGTTTGCGGCCTGAGCGGCAACGAGGGATGACTGCGCAGCATAGATTGCGCCGGTGTAGTATGTGCCATCGCCTCCGGGAGTTTGAATGCCTTTGCAGTTGCTGCCTGTTCCGCTGCCGGTTGCGATACCCAGATCCGAGGAACTGCTTACCGATCCACCTTGCTGGTTTGTGGAGCTGTAGTCGCTTAGATAATTGGTGATCTGATAAGTGGCCCCATTGCCCGACGGAGCCGACCAGGTTGCTCCTTGAGCGGGAGTGGAGTACGGCAGAATCGTGGGGTTGGCGGAAGGGCAAGTCGTGTCATTCGACGCAGTGCTTGCCTTCACGTTGGGAAAGGTAAACAAACTCACCTGGTCGTAAGGCGTGCATCCAGTCTTCGCACTGTAAGAAGAGCAGGGCGTGAGTCCTTGCAGGAGTTTTTGAACTCCAGACAAAGCGCAGTAAATTCTCGTGTTGTTGCAGTTGGCGTCGGAGTCGTTGCTGCCCATGGAGGCTGTGGTGTCAAGCACCATTGCTACGTTTACCTGGGTGGACTTTCCGGCCATCATGGTTGCGGTTGACTTCGCACTTAAGGTCATCGATTGTGCGGCTTTGATGCCGACGACCGAGAGAACACGGATGAAATAGGTTGGAATTGTGGAACTTTGAACAACCTGAAGGACGTTATATCCGGTTGGAGACGCCGAACAGGGCGCCGGCACAAATGTGGAATCTGTCACGCAACGGAAGGTCGTGGTAGCAGTTGCGCTGGGCAGATTCGGTGACGCATTTGCTCCACTTACACCGTTGGTCGTGGCGGAGCTGAATGCATTAACCTTGGCTTGCACAGTTGTGGTAGTTGCGCCGGGCAAGGTCATTGCGTAGGCGCCAGCTAGCGAGGCTGCATCCGTCGAAGCCTGGAGTTCTCTGTAGCAGACATAAGTGTGGCCAAGATCGATTGAGATCCCAGCGACGCCGATGATCATTCCGCTGAGCAAAGCCATCCACACCAACATCTGGCCGCCCTCTTCTCTGAAAGCGCGAAGAATCATGGAATCTCTCTGCGTGTTCATTGAACATTCTCCGCAATCTGGGTACCGAGGCTACAGCTCGAGAATTTCACTCCGTACACCGTAAGGTTGCATGGATAGGTGGCCTGAATCTGGGCCGTGCCACCGGCCGTCATAGATGCGTTTGCAGTATTTCCTGCACCAGGGCACGTTGTAGTCGCGGAGCCGTAGTTAACCCCGCCGATTGTGTAAGTGAGACCGATGTTGCTCGATTGGAGGCCTGGCGCAGCCGCGTAGATCGCCGATGTTACGGTTTTGCACGGGTCGATGTCTCCCCGATCGGCCGCCAGTACCCGCCCGCCAGCACTCAGCGCTTCGGCGAGTTGCAGCTTCTGATAAAGAACCATTGAGAACGAAAAGATCCCGGTGAGCATCATCATCATTATGGGAAGTGCCAAGGCCATTTCAATGAGAGCGCTTCCGCGCTCATCGGAGGCCAGGCCTTTACCAGAATTCAAACGGGATATTCTGCCATTGTCTTTGTGTCCACCGGTTTTGCAATTGAGAATCATGTCAACCCTCCCAGTGACCACTCCCGTTTCAAAAACATCGCTTGGTAGCGATTTCGGAGGCCTGGCATTCTCGTTTGAATGCCGGAACAGGGTCCACTGTGAAATGGAGTCTATCCGCGCTGTTCTCAGGTCTCAATCCCACGCCGATGCTAGGAGGCATGGCTGCGCAGTAACTCGCTGCCACCTCCCTCTGGTAACTTGCTGCGCTGCGATCGATTCTTCGATTGTGAAAATCCGATAGCGATATCTATCGACCACAGAGCATTCATATCCATGGGTTCGATGCTGTGCAAGTAATTGAAAATGAAACGATTATGGAAGAATTGCTGCGACGGACCGGCGGATTCGCCGCGTCAGTTCAAACCGAAGTTCTCCCGTTAGAATATGGAGGTTACTCCCTGCAAGGCTCCCTCCCCTGGATCGAAGAGAGAGTACTGAAAACTTGGCCAGGTATATGCGAATTTGCCGGAAATCAGGCACTCAGGTGCAGTTCCATTGACTCTTACCGTGCCGGCTTGCTGCATTCGCCCTGCCCCTATCCACTCCGCCTCCTCCACGCTCATGCCCTGGGTGCGATCTTTCGGCAGCTTGCCCATTCGATCTGAGCCGGGTGAGTACCTTCGTACGCAAGCCGACGCAGTGCCTTCGATCTGAAAGGGCCTTGAGCACGCTTGCCTTCGTGGGACTCTGCCTTGACCATGCTTGCCGAGTGCGGATACGATCTCTTCGCCTCGCTGCGCATGGCTGGCCAACCTCCCGAATTGCCTGCAAAGAACGATAGGGGGCAGGAGGCCGCAGTGGTTTGTCGATCTGCAATTCATGCGAATCGGTCCATGAAGATTTTCAGGCCCCGCAAATCACCGCAAGTAATTCTTCGCGGAGCCAAGGCTCAGGTATCGCGATTTGGAAAATTCTTCGTGGGTTTCACCTTTCCAGGCGAAAATTTCATGCACTTCTAAACCATAGAATTCCTACTCTCGCGGCTGGGCGCGATGAAGCGAGGCTCAGCACATGAAGAGCAGGAGCGGCAACCGTGGTATCCACATCTCGGCGCTTTAGCAGCTTCGAATACTAAGATGGTAAGCCGTCAAATGCGTGAACAAGTCCGCGGATTCTGATTGCGGATGACCACGCCGTGATTCGCTGCGGGCTGAGAGAAATCCTTGTTGATGCGTTTCTCGAAGCAAACTTCATCGAGGCGCCTGTGGCGATGAGGTTCAAAGTCTCGCGGCCACTTTTTAAATTTGACTTTCTATTGATCAATATCAATAAAGCCGTCGCCTGCATCGTGTCTCCTATTCGCACGGTGGTCGCTTCGGCGGATGTGCCAGTGGAGTTCGGCACCATCCAGCGATATGCGCCCGGAAGGTTCCCCACCGAGTCCGGGTTCATGGTCGCGAAAACTGGAAATGAAAACGAGGCAGTTCCCGCAGCTCAAGGCAAACGCAACGCCCGGACTTTCGAATTGAAGCTCCTAAGCGCGGCTGGTCTTGCGATGCGGATGCAGTAGGTTCTATCCAGACCCGATCCAGTCCCTGGGGGACTTTTTGAAAATTCGATTTTAAGTGCGTTTCAAATTGCGGAGCGGGAAGACCGTGACTGCATGAAACGTTTGCGCTAACGAAAACGCGTCGCGCAAGGCATGAATCATTGCGCGCGTGCGGCTAATCTCGCTCAGACGATGGCTATTTGAGTCTCTGAATTCGATGCAGTTCAAAACCAAAATCGTTAGGGGAATTATGGCGGCAGCACGAGCGACCGTTACACCCGGCGCGTTGGAGGATCAAACTGCGATAGGCAGGTGGCGTTTTTTTTCGTGCGCCTGCCTGTTTGTCTCGCTGCTGACATCGGTCCCAATGTGGTGCCAAGGCCCACACGCCGGATCGAATGCAGAGTTGATCCACGTAGAAACTGGTAATGCGGCTTCGGCGACCATTCCAAGTGCATCTTCCGCAGGAACTCCAGCAGGCCCAATTCCATCACCACCCGCGGCGGAGCCGCATCCGGCGAAGGCTGATTCGAGCGAGAGCAAGGCGGGAGCGACAATCTCTGCGCCGGCTCCTGCGGCAGGAGCGCCTGTGGACGGAACTCCGGCTCTAGGAGTTCCAGCAAGGCCCGCTTCTTTGTTTGACGCCGTGAAGAACCACCTCGCGTCACTGATGACTTCGATCGAGGTCCAGGGTGAGGAGGGGGAGTTGGAGACCAGCCGGCCAGACGCACTTCAAGCGGGCGGTCAAGAGGTTATTTCCACAGCGGGTGCTTATGGGGATCTGTCCAGATTTCTTCAGACGTTTCCCGGCGTTGTAGGGTCCAGTGACCTCAGCAATGAAGTCGTGGTTCGTGGTGGACACCCGATGGAAAACCTGTTTCTGGTCGACGGCATCGAAGTGCCGAACATCAATCACCTAGCGACGTTGGGAACAACGGGCGGCTTTGGTCCGATGATCGACGCTGGGCTGGTGCAAGGGTTAAAAATGTACACCGGGAGTTACGACGCGCGATATCCGGAGCGTCTTTCGTCGGTGACAGAGATTCGAACTCTGGACCCCGCGAATCTCACCGCGCATGCGGAAGGCGATTTTGGGATTCAGGGACTTGGCGGTCTGGTTGATAAGGCGCTGCATGGGGGAGATCTGCTCGTCTCGGCACATCACGGCCTTCTCCAACAGGTGAACAAGGCACTCAATGCGGATCTGGGTCCCGTGCCTTCCTATACCAACGAGCTATCCCGCTTCCGGCATATTGATGCCTCAGGCAATCGATTCACCCTATTGCAAGTTGCGGGATGGGATTCCTACCAAGTCACTCCCTGCGCAGCCGACCCACTCGAGACCAGCTCTATCGATTCGCAATATGCCGGATGGCGCGAGACCACGGGAGCGGAGTGGCAGCAGGTATATTCGACGAGATCGTTCGGTGTCGTCAGCGTCAGTGACTCGGAACAGGTTGAACACATCCACCAACAGGAGCAGATCCTCTTTCCCGAAGAGGCCGCTCCGATCCCGATACCTTGCCCAATTCCCGCAGATCAATCGCAGGCAACGCCTGTCTACATGGAAGACTCGAACAACTCATTCAGCACCGGGAGCTATCGATTTGAGTGGAGCGTACCCCGATTGGCCCTCAGCATCGGAACTTCCGCATGGCTGCAGCGTCCCAACTATAAGATTAGTCAGCCTATCGGATCTTACTCACCTTATTCCGCTGCTGCCGTGAGGACCGACAGTACTTCCTTCGCATCCGAATTCTCTACCGGCGAGACAGGAAGCTATGCGCAGGTTACCGCGCATCCGATAAAGAGCCTCGCGGTAAGCGCGGGAGGGCGCCTGCAGACCTTCGCATTTGGAAGCCACACCACGCTGACTCCACGTGTGAGCGTTCGGTATGGCCTCGGCGAATCTGTGGGACTTTATGCTGCATATGCCAGCTACGCCCAGATGCCCCCTTACGTATATTTGCTGGCGTATCCCGGGAATCGATCGATGTTGCCCATGCGTTCGACTCACGAAGTCGTCGGCATCAACCTGAATTTTGTACCATCGTCGGAAATTCGTATTGAAGCCTATTACAAGGAATACAAAAGTATTCCCGCCTCCACAGAGTACCCGTCCGTTACTCTCCAAGACATGTTGGACATGTTCGGTCAGGAGTTTGTTTGGCTTCCCATGAACAGTGGAGGAAATGGCGCCTCATCCGGGATCGAGGTGTCGGGTCTTACTCACATTGGTTCCGGTTTGAGCGTAAGAGGATCTGTGGCTTATTCGCGAGCGATGTTCGCAGGGCTCGATCACGTCAAGCGGCCGAGCAACTTCGACTTCCCCTGGATCGTAAATATCGCTGCACTCGAGCGTTTTGGGCATGGATACGAGTTATCATCACGCTTTGGATATGCGACGGGGCGGCCCTATACTGCATTCGATCTTCCGGACTCAATTGCGCAGAACCGGCCCATCTATGACGTAGCGGAGATGAACGCTTCACGCGCGCAGTCCTATAGTCGATTGGATGCGCAGGTAAACAAGGACGTCGTGATCCATGGTCTCCATCTGGAGGTTTATGCAGGAGTGAACAACATTCTCAACCGATCTAACTTTCTCACCAATTTGTGGATGCCACGGATTGAAAACCAAATGCCAACACGAAGTCCGGTTGATGAGATCTATCAGATGCCCATCTTTCCCAATTTCGGAATACGCTTCATCTTCCGTTGATCTTTTGAAATGTCCGTTGCGGAACGGTGCGAACAACGACCTTTTCTGACTCGGCTCATCTTTTCGCGCTATAGGCACGCCAATGCTCCGAGCTCGGACGGACCAGCGTTGCCTTACCAACATAAGGACACGGATCTGCTCCGTGCCAATTGTTGCGCTGAAGCGGTCCCTTGTTCGGCCCATTCAGTGCATTTTTCTTTTGGAAAAGCGCCTGTTTGGAGACGGTCACACGATGGTGACCCATAGCGAAAATCTAGGTGGTCTAGAGACTCTCGAATTCTGTATGTTATTGTTTTTATTTGGTTTGAATGGTGCGCCCGGAGAGATTCGAACTCCCGACCTACTGATTCGTAGTCAGTCGCTCTATCCAGCTGAGCTACGGGCGCACACAGGCGATTCCAACCGGAACCTAAGACAGATTATCAGGGATCGTGCGGAGGCGCAATCGAGTGTGTCAGGACGCCGGGGCCGGTGCAGGCTGGCGCTGCGGCGGAATCAGCGGCAGCTCCTCGGCGATCTCCAGTCCACTAAGCCGGACGAGCTTTGTTACGGTTGCCGCATTGAGTCGCGTCGCGTCGAACTCAACACGCAACGTGCGCGCGCTGGTATCGATGCTGATGCGCCGGATGCCGTAGACGTCGCGTGTCTCGGCCAGCGCGAAGGTCACACTCTCCGTCGGCGGCGTCGTGTAGCGATAGAGAATCTCCACCGTGGTCATCACTCAATGATAGCCGAAGGGAACGCCTAGAGCGTCCTGAGGAAGTTGCGAATCTCGGGGTTCGACCAGTCCTGCGCGCCAACATACTTGCTCCGAATCACGCCCTTGCGATCGATGACGTAAGTCTCAGGCCACATGTCTGTGTGGAAGAGCTTGGCGGCGGATTGAGAGGGGTCGCGCACGGTGATCAGGTCCACGTGCCGGCGAGCGATAAAGCTGGTGTATGCGTCGGGGTCCTCGTCGATGCTTACCGCCAGGATCACCAAGTTCGGCTGGTCGTGATGGAGTTCGAGAAGCGATGGGAGTTCCAGCAGGCAGGGCTCGCACCAGGTCGCCCAGAAGTTGACCAGCACTACTTGTCCACGGTAGTTGGCCAGGCGAACTGTAGAGGTCCCGTCGGAAACGGTGAAATCGGGGGCCGGTTTGTTGGTCTGTACGGGATGCGCGCCGCGGTTGCAGGCAGTCACCAGCGCCAGCGGAAGCAGGAGAATCGAAACGTGAAAGCGAGGAAGCCGCACATACTTATAATACGGAGCGATGGGCCAGGAACGAAAGGGCGAAGCGAAATGGGGAAGGACGCACCAGAATCAAGGGAAACAACCGTAGGCGCAGGCTGGAAACCCGTCCTCGGCCTCTCCGATGAACCCGCCGGCGCCGCCGGGCCCGTGGATTGGCGCGAGTGGGCGAGTAAGACGATTGCGGGGACAGTCTTTGCACAGCCTGAGCCCGAAGAGCTGATCGAGCTTACGGTGATCGTCCCCGCCCGCAATGAGCAGGACTGCCTGGGCGCCTGCCTCCAATCGCTCGTCAGCCAGTCGGAGGAGATCTTCGCACTCGGCAAGGACTGGGAGCTGATCGTTGTCGACGACCACTCCAGTGACGGCACGGCAGAGATCGCGCGCGGGTTCTCCGGTGTGACGGTGACAGAAGCCGGCAAACTCGAGCCCGGATGGACCGGGAAGACCAACGCCATTTGGACAGCAGCAACGCATGCCAGGGGCCGCTGGCTCCTCTTTACTGATGCGGACACAGTGCACGAGCCCGGAAACCTGCGCAGGGCAATGCACGAAGCCGAGCGGCACAAAGTTGGAGTGCTGAGCTATTCGCCGCGCCAGATCGTCCGCGGGTTAGCGCAGCGGTCGCTCATGCCCCTGGTCTTCTGCGAGCTGGCTTTGGCTTATCCGCCGGCCAAGGTCTCCGATCCGGCGCAGCGAATCGCCGCGGCCAACGGCCAGTTCCTCCTCGTCGAACGGGAGGCATACCGCAAGCTCGGAGGCCACGCCAGCGTGGCAGACAAGGTGCTGGAAGACGTGGAACTGGCTTACCTGGCCAAGCGGCGCAGAGTCGGGTTGCGCTTCCGTTACGCCGAGGATGCCGTGGCCACGCGCATGTACCGGACCACGGCGGCCATGGTTGAAGGCTGGACGAAAAACCTGGCGCTGCTATTCGACAATTCGCTGGCGCTTTCGTTGTGGCGGGCATTGGATTTTCTGCTGCTGTTTGGGTTGCCAATCCTGGCCGCCGAGCTTTGGAATGCTCATCTGGCAGCGCGTTCTATTGAATGGCTCGGCGCGGGATGGATACTGGTCCTGCTATGGATTCGAACTTTGGTCCGCTTCTACGGCCGGGTAGCCAAGTCGAACTTCCCATTTGTGGATTGCGCATTATCTCCGCTGGGCTTACCGCTCTTTGTCATCCTGCTTTACCGAAGCTGGTTTCAACATCGGGTTCTGAAACAGGTAAGCTGGAAGGGGCGCAGCTACAAAGCTTGAATCGGAGATACCCCCCACCCCGTAAGGTCCGGACTCTGTGGGTAAGTTCCTCTATTTTCGCCGGTTACCGCGTATCGTTCGTTGTAAAGTCCCGATGGCATTGACGTTCTCCGCATAGTCGTCACAACAAAGCAGTTAGCTTCGAGTTTCGGTTATCCTTGTCTCTGTTTTTTTTGCCAACCGCGGATGCGGCCTTTGTTTTGAGCGGTATCGGACCGTGAACGTCATTCTGGAATGATTATGCGCCCAAGAAGGCCAATTCTCTGCAAATGGGGACTGTTGCCGGCGTTGGAGGGTTAGAAAACAATGCCTTATTGCTCAAAGTTGAAGCGTATCCATCACTTACAGCATCTCTACACTGAGGGGCCGAAATGATTTTCCTGACAAGGCGAGCGACCTTTTCTGCCTCCCACTACTACTGGAATGAGAGCTGGCCGGAGGAGAAGAACAAGCAAGTCTTCGGTCGCTGCGCGAATCGCAACGGGCACGGGCATAACTACACACTGGAGGTGACCGTTGCAGGCGAGCCGGACCCGGTCACCGGTTTCGTTGTCGATCTGAAATGGCTGAAGGATGTGATGGAGGAAAAAGTGTTGGCCGCCTACGACCATCGCCATCTCAACCTGGAGGTTTCTGAGTTTGCGAGCAGAATTCCAACCACGGAGAACATTGCGATTGCAGCTTGGGAACGGCTCGAACCTGCAATCACCGCGGCCCACGGGGCAAACCTGGCGTGTGTGCGCATCTATGAGACCCCGGAAGTCTTCGCGGAATACCGGGGCGCCGACGGAGCGGTCTCCGTCCTTGGCGCGAAATACAGAGGTGAGCCGTGAGCGCGTACTTTGGCCGCCGCTACATGCTGAGCGCCAGCCACCGCCTGCACTCGGAGGCCCTCACGCCGGAGCAGAACCAGGCCGCGTACGGCAAGTGCAACAATCCCCACGGCCATGGACACAACTACGTCGTGGAAGTGCTGGTGGGCGGCCCGGTCGATCCAGCTACCGGCATGGTGATCAATCTTGCGGCGCTCGATGAAGTGGTGCAAAAAAGAGTAACGGATCGCTTCGATCACACGAACTTGAATCTCGATCCGCTCTTTTCCAATCGCGTGCCGACAACGGAGAATCTATGTAGAGCGGTGTTTGGACTTTTGAAGGGTGCGATACCGGCCGGTGAGCTCGAGTACGTACGAGTGGAAGAAACCGAGAACAACTTTTTTGAATATCGCGGCGAGTAAGATCGAAGGATTGACGACACCCCCGTTCCCCAGGGTGAGAGGATGAGCAGAATGGCGCAGCCAATTGCAGTGAGCAAGCCAATTCGCAGGGCAGTGGAGCTGGACGAAGGGCTCGGCGGGTTCAGTACGCAGGAGATGTATCGCGAAATACTGAGCAGGCTGGGAGAGGACCCCACCCGCGACGGTCTGGCCGCCACGCCCGCGCGCGTTGAAAAGTCGATGGCGTTCCTCACCAAGGGCTACGACGAGGACCCGAGCCGCATACTGCACGAGGCAATGTTCGAGGTCGACTACGACGAGATGGTCATCGTCAAGGACATCGAGATGTTCTCCTTGTGCGAGCACCACATGTTGCCCTTCTTCGGCAAGGTGCACGTGGCCTATATCCCCAAGGGGAAGGTCATCGGGCTGAGCAAGATTCCCCGTTTGGTTGAAGTGTTCGCGCGCCGCCTGCAGGTGCAGGAGCGGCTCACCCGGCAAATTGCAGATGCGGTCCAGGAGGCGATTGCACCGCAGGGCGTGGGCGTGGTTATCGAGGCGCGGCACCTGTGCATGATGATGCGCGGCATAGAGAAGCAGCACTCCTCCACGGTGACAAGTGCGATGGTGGGCTGCTTCCAGCAGAAGGAAACTCGCGCGGAATTCCTGTCGCTCGTCCGTCAGCCTGGCGCCGGCGCACTCTGAGCCTTCACGGCTCCGCAATCGTGGGACCACTGTAGCCGCTGAGATAGCGCGATCTCAGCCCATACGCAGAGGCAAGCGCCCGGTTGAACCTGGTGCTTGCTATCTCCTCGATTTCTCTAAGGGCCGCGCGATTTGCCTTGCCAGCGAGTACCTTTTTTGCAATTTCCTTGAGTTGATGCCAGTCGTGCCAATCGCCAATCCGCGTCTTCACTTGCTCCAGGGTATTCACAAACTCCGGATTCGCGTCTCTAGTCAGCCGCAGCACATTGCGCAACTCCTTCACCTTGATGCGGAAGGCATGCAGATTCTCAGCATTGAACGCGGGCCAGCGGCACAGCTCATCCATCAACTTGTTCGCCGCACCGACGCCGGGCTCATGGGCATTGGTTCCGGTGGCAGCGCGAGCATGTTTGGCGTGAAGGCGGCCTTCGATCAGCTTTGAGAACTGTTTCAGGCTCCTGCACGCATCCTTCTGCTTTCTGGCAACCGTCTCCACCAGCTCGGCGGCGCTCTCAAGGCGCATGGCCTGCAAATGTTCAAGCAGGCGCGTCACGGAATGGTCCTCACGACGCCTGGCCAGAGTGCGCACCTTAACCCCCAATACATCCATATCGCGCACTTCGCCTGCCACTTTAAGTACGGGCTTCAGGGTCTTCAGAAGGTGGCGCTTGGGCTTATCCTCGTCCGGCAAAAATACCGCCGCGATGGCTTCAACATGGCGAGTGCGCGCGCGCAGATCGTGTACATCCTTCATCGGAGGGTTGCTGCAAAGACCTTTCAACGATTTACGCAGTTGGCGAATCGGTTTCCGGACGTGCCCAAGTTCCGTTGCCATCGTTGATCAGGATAAGAGCCTTTCGCGAGGATTGGCAACGGAGAAACAGCCCAGGAGGAATGGAGTTTTGTCGCCAGCCATGCGGGCTGACTAGCCGCATTATTCCAGGACCCTCCAGAGCCTTCTTCCTGGAATCCTTCAAATCGCGGTGCAATCGGCGTCGCGGGCCCTCCCCTGCGTTGCACCTGCAAAATGCACTACATTCATGAAGGAGACAGGCTTCGCCTTGAACGGACTCGTGGTAATCGACAAGCCGGGCAAAATGACCAGCCACGATGTCGTAAACCGGCTGCGGAAAATCACCGGAGAAAAGTCGATTGGACACCTGGGCACGCTGGACCCGATGGCCACCGGGGTCTTGCCGCTACTGCTCGGGAAATATACGCGGTTGGCGCAGTACTTTTCTTCCGCGGAGAAGAGCTATACGGGAACGATCCGCCTGGGATTCTCCACCGACACATACGACGCCGAAGGCCAGCCTGCGGGGCCCGATCGGTGGCCCGAATTGTCCCCGAAGATCACACTTGAAACGGTTCGCGCGTCGGCTGCTCAATTCCTTGGCGATACAGAACAGATGCCCCCACGGTATTCGGCCAAGAAGATCGCAGGCACGCCGGCCTACAAGCTCGCCCGCAAAGGCAAAGCTGTGGAACTGAAGCCGGCGAGTGTCCATATCTCCTCCCTTGAGATTGTTGCGCTGGCGGGCGCCGAGGCTGAGTTCGCCATGAGCATCAGCGCCGGAGGCTACGTGCGCTCAGTGGCCCACGAACTGGGCCTGGCGCTGGGATGCGGAGCGCATTTGAGCCGCTTGCGGCGCACCCAGGCCGGGGTTTTCACGCTCGATCAGGCGCATACACTCGAGACGTTGGAGGAGGATGCCGGAAATCTTGAGGCGCTCGATACCTTTTGCGTGCATCCGCGTTGCCTGTTGCCGGAAATGCCGTCCGTCACCGGTGATGCCCATGCGCTGGGACGTCTGCGCAACGGCGCGCAGGCCAACCTGCCCGAGTTTTCGCGAGCATCGATGGTGAAGGTCTTTGCTGGTCAACGGGAACTGGTTGGGATAGCCAGGCGGGTGGCCGGGACCCTGTTTCAGCCCATCGTCGTAATGGGATGAAAAGCAGCACTTCGAAGGTCACGATTTGGAGATTGCTGAAATAGACGGAAGGGGACTGACCAGTGTTCACTGACCAATGTTCTGCGATTTTCCAAGACCGCAGGCCGGAAAAACTCGGACAAGCACGCATTTCCGTCGTAAAAACCACGTTTTTTCAAGCATTTAACCATCGTTTTGATGTTTTTTCAGGTCGCTCTGAACAACCCTTGGCCGTTTTTCGGAGGCTGCTAAGCATCCGGGGTGCTTGATTGGGTTGTTTGAAAGTTCAAGGCCTCGACGAATCGCAACGCTTTAAGCCAACCACTCGCGCTTTTGACGCACCATTCAAGCAAGCCTTTGGCGCTAGAGCAGATTCGGAAATGGTGTAGACCGTAGTGCTTTCCCGCAGGGGCTAAAGCCCGTTGATTTCATTGGCGCTTTGCGGCACGGCTAAACAGGCTGCGGGAAAAAGGCCTGGATTCGAATGAAAGGGGCAGAAGAGCATACCTCAGGGCCTGAAGGCCTCCTTAATTCCGTGCGACTTATACCGGGGTTAAAACCCCGGCCTACCGGCCGAGCGAGTTTTTCCGCAGCCTGTAAAGCCGTACCCTTTCAAAACCGGTCTACAGTAAAACAAAAAACGCCCTAAGAAAGAGCCTTATGAACTACCGTTTAACGCGTTCGCAAATAACCGCTTACGCGATCGCAAGAGATCATTGAACCCTGATCCCAGATCCCTTTCATTTGTGGAGCAGCGGCCTGAGCGCAGGAAGCAAAGTCCTGGCGATGATCTCGGAGCCTTTGGCCGTCGGGTGGATGCCGTCCTGCTGGATTGTGCCCGAGACGTGGATCAGGTCCTTGTAAATCATGGGCACAAAGGCGACGTGGTGCCCGGCAGCAAGGGCTCTGAAGACCTGGTCGAAGGATTGAACGTAGTCCGGGCCGTAGTTCGGAGGAAGGGTGATGCCGGCCAGCAGAACTCGGATGTGCGCGGCTTCAAGCGAAGTGAGGACCTGGTCGAGGTTACGGCGAGTCTGTTCGAGAGGTAGCCCGCGAAGCCCGTCATTACCCCCGAATTCAACGATCACGACTTCAGGGTGCAGGCGCAGGATGACAGGAAGGCTGGCGACTGCGTCCTTGGTAGTGGCTCCGCTGGTACCTTGATTGATGACCTTATAGTGATAGCCTTGGGAGTCCAGTTGCCGCTGCAGCGCGTCAGGGAAGGACTGGCCTTCAGGCAGACCGTGACCAGCGGTGATGCTGTCGCCGAAGCAGACCAGCACATGTGCCGGCGCGGCCGCAAGAAAGCCGGGCACGAGCAGCAGGCAGATTGAAACGAGAATCGCGCGGCGAACGTCCACATCAACAGTGTAGCCGTGCGCGGCAGGGAATTGGCGTGAAGGAGAGTGGCGGGTGATCGAAGTTCGAGATGCAAAAAAGTGGATACAGAACGGCACGCGCCGTGTAGAAATTCTGAAAGGAATCACACTGAAAATTCCCGCCGGCCAGTTCGTAGCCATCGTTGGTGCGAGCGGCAGTGGCAAGAGCACGCTGTTGGGACTTCTGGCGGGACTCGATACGCCAAGCTCCGGAGAGATATTCCTTGATGGTGCGCCGATCCACAACCTTGCAGAGGCGGAGCTGGCCACGGTACGCGGGCGCAAGATCGGATTCGTGTTTCAGTCCTATCAATTGATCCAGACTCTGACCGCTCTTGAAAATGTGCTGTTGCCGTATGAGTTGAATCTGGAGGGGAGCGGCCTGAACCAGGCTCGACGGCTGCTCGATGAAGTTGGGCTGAGCGAGCGGGTGGATCACTATCCTGTACAGCTCTCGGGCGGGGAACAGCAGCGCGTGGCGCTGGCGCGGGCATTCGTTGTGGAGCCTCCGATTGTGATGGCAGATGAGCCGACGGGGAATCTCGATTCGGCGAACGGGCGACTGGTGCTCGACCTGCTGTTGGAGCGCAACAAGAAGGCGGGGACGACGCTGGTGCTGGTGACGCACGACCCTGAGGTGGCCAGCAGGGCGGACAGGAAGATTGTGCTGAAGGACGGGATGGTGGTTGAAGACACGCTGCCATGTGACATGGAAGAGGTTTCCGTCGAATCTTCGATCGAGGGCGGGGAGATGAATGGCTAAACGTGCATTGAGCTGGAAGCGCGCGGGAGCCATTGGCTGGCGGGATCTGAAGTCGGCGCCGGGCAAATTCGGATTCGTAGTGCTATCGGTGGCGGTGGGCGTGGCGGCGCTTGTGGGTGTGCGCGGATTGAGCGACAGCTTCAGGCGGACACTCTCCGGGGAGGCGCGGTCGCTGATGGCCGGTGACCTGAGCGCGCGAATCCTTCATCCGCCAACCGCCGAGGATGAGAGCAAGGTCGCAGCGATTTTGAAGCCACAGGGCAATGGCGCCGGCCCGGTCGCGATCCATTCGACGTGGGTGACGGAGACGATTTCAATGGCCTCCGTTCCGCCAGATCCGGTCCCATTGCTGGTGTCGCTGAAGGCCGTGGATCCGAGCGAATATCCCTACTACGGAACGGCCGAGTTAGAGCCGGCCATGAGCCTGGCGCAAGCTCTCGAAGGCGATTCGGCGGTGGTGGCGGATGAGTTTCTGATCCGGCTGAATGCGCAGGTGGGCGAGACCCTGCGGCTGGGCGGAAGGAACTTTAGAATTGCCGCGGTGCTGAAACAGGAGCCGGACCGGATAACGGCGGGCGCAGGGCTCGGGCCGCGAGTGATGATTTCGCAGGCGGCGCTGGCGCGTACGGGGTTGGTGGCGCCAGGGAGCCGGTTAAGCGAGCGGCTACTGGTGAAGCTCCCGGAGAAGGCTGCCGGCGGGCTAACGGCGGATGCGGAAGCGGCTGCGGTGCGCGGGCAACTGGAGTCGGCGCTGCCCGATGCGCAGGTGATGGACTTTCGCGAGGGAAATCCAGCGCTGAGCCGTGGTCTGGATAATGCAACTGCAATTTTGAGTTTGATCTGCCTGGTTGCAATGGTGCTGGGTGCGATCGGTGTGGCCATGGCGATGCATGCGCATCTGGAACAGCGAATGGATATGCTGGCTATCCTGAAGGCGGTGGGCGCCGGGTCAGGGGATTTGCTTCGGATATTTCTGCTCCAGACGCTCGGGCTGGGGCTTGCTGGAGGCGCGCTGGGCGTGGCCGCCGGCGTGGCTGTGATGGTGGCTCTTCCGTCAGCGTTTGGAAGTCTGCTTCCCGCTCACATCGTAATGAATTTTCCGTGGCAGTCAGCGCTGGCGGGACTGGGAACGGGCCTGCTGACAACGCTGTTGTTTTGTTTGCCGCCACTGCTGGATGTGCGGGCAGTAAGGCCGGTGCTGGTGCTGCGCAGGCTGGTGGAATCGGGGCCGGAAGGGATTCGCGGCTGGCTGGCAAAGTGGTGGGCGCGGCGGCTGCAATTGGCAATTGCTGCTTTGGTGATTGCCGCTCTTGGGGGAATTGCCTGGGCGCTTTCCGACTCTGCGAAAATTGGGACGGCGTTTGCCGCGATGTTTACGATTGCGCTGGTGGTTCTGTTGGCGTTGGCGGCCGCAGCGCTGTGGACGGTGCGCTTCCTGCTCGATCGCGTGCGGCTGCGGCTACCTTCGTCGCTTCGGCATGGATTGGCGAATCTTTACCGGCCGGGAAACCAGTCGGCGGCGGTGCTGGCGGCCCTGGGAACGGGCGTAATGCTGATCCTGGCCGTTTACCTGATGCAGGCGCAACTGTTGCGGGAGCTGAAGGAAACGGCGTCGCCCAAGCTGCCGAATATTTTCCTTGTAGACGTAACGACGGACGAAGTTGCCGGGGTAAGGGAATTCTTCGCGCATCAGCAAGGGGTTAGCCAGGCGCTGGATCTGATGCCGGTTACACCGGGACGTTTTGTTTCCATCAATGGACGGCCACTGGAACAAATGAAGGGGCAGCATTATCCACGGCGGATGCTTGAGCAGGCGGAGCTGACCTGGGCCGATGCGGCTCCCGAGGGCGACAAGGTGACGCAGGGCGCGTGGTGGAAGGACGGTCGCGCCGCGGAACTGGCTGTGGGAGAGGGCGTGGCGCGGCGGCTGAATCTGGGCGTGGGTTCGGCGGTGGAGTTGGAGATTGGAGGGACAGTCCGCGCGCTGAAGGTGGGCGCGATCTACCGGGCCGATGGCCAACACCTTGGGGCGAGAGTCGAGTTTGTGTTGCCTTCCGGTGCGCTCAAGGACCAGCCGTCGACCTGGTATGGAGGCGTACATATTGACCCCAGGCAGGTGGCGACGATGGAACGGGCGCTGTTTGCGGCGTATCCAACAATTACGATCATCAATGTCGCCGATGTGTTGGAGCGGATCGAGAGCGTGGTGGACCAGATTACGTTTGTTGTGCGGCTGCTGGCGGGATTCTCAATTCTTGCGGGTCTGACGATTCTGGCTTCGAGCATCGCCAGTACGCGGTTCCGGCGCATGCAGGAGGCGGTGGTGCTGAAGACCCTGGGGGCGACTCGGATGAGGATTGTGCGGACGTTCAGCGTGGAGTTCAGCGTACTGGGACTTCTGGCCGGCGCGGTCGGGGTGGTGTTTGCCAACCTGCTGACGAGGGTGCTGTTGCATCGCCTGGAAGTTGGGTTCCAAATCGAGTGGGGCGCAACTGCAATCGCGCTCGTGGGAACCGCGGTATTGGCTGCGGCTACGGGGTGGATTGCAAGCTATCGGATTCTCGGGTTGCGGCCACTGCAGGTGCTGCGGGAGGAGTGAGGAAGGCGGGAAACGGGGACCTGGACCTGGGACACAGAAGCAGAGTCTTCCTTGACGAGTTCATGGCTCATTTCAGAGCCGCCTTTCAGTCCGCGCGGGTTTGACCATGCCAGGGATTGCACATATCATGAACAGGTTGGCTTTTCCTGCCCGACGCACGGCCCGGAGCCCAAGCCAATCCGGCCGCAATGCCGGCTGTGCATTAGGCTTGTTGCCCGTTCGTTCAACGGTAGGACAGCTGCCTCTGGAGCAGCATATCGGGGTTCGAATCCCTGACGGGCAGCCAAAAACGCACTTCCCCGCACCATCTCGAACTTCCTTGTTTCCAAGATGCACCTTTAAATCAGTGATTTGCAGCATTTTTGCGTTTGCGGAGGTTCGCGCAAGTGCGCCAAAAGCCCATCCGAAGGCGGGGTATGAATTACGGTGCAATCCACTTTGAAAGTGGGGTACGGACAAATCCGCCTTTGGAGCTGAAAAAATGCCGCTCTCGGATATAGCGGTGAGAACACTGAGGCCGCGCGAAAGGACCTACAAGGTCTACGACCGCGACGGGCTATTGTTGCTTGTCTATGTGCTCTAGAGCGGTTTCGATTCAAGTGTTGCCATCTTAAGGTCATGCGAGGTGGCATTTTCTTGAGAAAATGCCACTTGGCCTCTGCGTTTCTGTAAACAGCAGAATCGAAACCGCTGTAACGCCGGTGCTGAGCAGTTCACCGTACCGTTTCGGACTCCCATCTCAGCCACTGACGCCCGTCCGCAACTATGAACCGCGGATCTCACAGCGGCCGTCCTCAATTCATCCTTTTGGTGGACCTAAGTTGGTGCCCTGCTTTGCTACACTGCGCGAATGGCGATTCCTACCGAACAAATTGGAAGCATTCCCCGCCCTCCCCAATTACTTGAATCGATCAAGTTCTTCGAGACCGGCGGGATTACCGCCCAAGCGCTCGAGCGCCAGTACGAGGAGGCGCTGCGCGAGACGATCATTCGTCTGGAACAAACCGATTCGCCGGTGATCACCGACGGCGAACAGACCAAGCCCAGCTTTGCCACCTACCCTCTTACCGGCCTGCAGAATCTGGCGCCGGATGGCGTTGTGATCCCGTTTGCGGATGGACATCAGCGGCAACTGCCTCGGCTTACGAGCGGCCCATTCCGTTATGCAATACACGCCGATAGCTATACCAAGGCAGCCCTTGGGTACACGAAGCGGCCCGTAAAGCAGGCGGTCATATCCGCATCCGCATTGAGCCTGCTCTACCCCGGCGATGGTCTACCCGGCTATTCGCGCGAGGAATTCATCTCCGATCTTGTCGATGAGGCAGAAGCGGATATACGCGGCGCTCTCGATGCGGGCGCGGCATGCGTTCAGATTGACTTTACCGAGGGCCGGCTCTCATTGAAGCTTGATCCCTCGGGTGCATTGCTGCGGAGCTTTGTGGCACTGAACAACCAGGTGCTCGATCGCTTTTCGGCAGAGGAACGCCCTAGACTTGGAGTGCATGTGTGCCCAGGCGGCGATCACGATTCAACCCACAGCGCGGACGTTGACTACGCAACATTCCTTCCGGACCTTTTCAAAATGAACGTAGGCCGCTTCTATCTTCAGATGGCCAGTGAACCTGACAAGAAGCGCATGCTGCGGCTCATTGGTCAGCTTGCGGCGACCGATCAGCGTGTCTTCGTGGGAGTGATCGATCCGATCGATCCAGTTGTAGAAACGGTAGCCCAGGTGCGCGATCGCATTCTCGAGGCTGCTTCCATTCTGCCAATCGCGCAACTGGGGACAACGGATGATTGCGGCTTTGCTCCCTTCGCCGACGACGTGTCCACCGCTCGGGAAATTGCATTCAGCAAGATTCGCGCCAGGGTCCAGGGCACGGAGCAGGCAGCTCGCGAACTGGGCGTCTAGCGGAGTTTGCGCGAGTTAAGTATTTGCGGGTTGATTCTCTCGGAGCCCAAGCAATCGTATAAGCTGGCGGAAGCGCGTGTGAGTCGAACACACCGTCGCCCGTCAAGGACGACCGCCGGTTTTGAAGACCGGGAGGATCACCGGAGCCTAAGCACTTCCGTACCGCCGCTTTCTCAAAAACTACTTCGCCCATGGTACACGCCGCGCCAGGAATGTTCTAGAAAATGAGGGAATGATCTTGGACCATACCCAGGCTGTCCGCTTGACGCAACAAGTCAAGGCTGGTGGCTGCGCAAGCAAGCTTCCGGCCGGCTCTCTCCGGCAGGTGTTGTCCGCCCTTCCGGCGCAGACCGACACGAATCTTTTAGTCGGGTTTGAGACTTCCGACGATGCAGGGATTTACCGCATCGGTCCCAGACAGGCCCTGGTGCAGACAATCGACTTTTTTACCCCTCTTGTCGATGACCCGTTCACATTCGGTCAGATTGCTGCGGCCAATGCCTTGAGCGATGTCTATGCGATGGGAGGCCGCCCGCTCACAGCCCTTGCGGTTGTCTGTTTCCCCCAGGATGCCGATCTCGGAATCCTTGAGCAGATCATGCGCGGTGGACTGGCAAAAATGACCGAAGCAAAATGCACGGTAGTAGGAGGTCACTCGGTTCGCGACGCGGAGATGAAGTTCGGATACGCTGTCACCGGTCTGATCGATCCGGCACACGTCTACACAAACGCCGGTGCGATCTCCGAAGACGCGCTGATACTCACAAAGCCGATCGGAACTGGAGTTATCACCACCGCCCTTAAGCAAGGCAAGTCAGAGCCAGCCTGGGTGGGCCAGGCCATCCTCTCCATGACAACGTTGAACGATAAAGCCTCCGCCATTGCGACAGCTTGCCCGGGCGTCCACGCAATGACTGATATAACAGGCTTCGGACTGATGGGCCACGGCCGTGAATTGGCAATGGGGTCTGGGGTGACACTTGAAATCGAAGCTGCTGGGGTGCCTCTGGTTGACGGGGCTCTCGATGCGGTTCGCGCAGGCGCGATCCCCGGTGGTCTGCTCAGCAATCGCGAATTTGCCGAGTGCCTGGTTGCAGATGCACCTGAAAGCCGAATCCCGGATGGCCTGCGTGCGTTGCTTTACGATCCCCAAACATCGGGCGGACTGCTCATCTCGGCCGCCTCTGAAGGCGCAACAGAGCTGATTGCCTCGCTTAAGGACGCCGGCCTTTCCGCAGCGATTATTGGGCGCGTCTCAGGCCCCTTTGTTGCAGGCGCCGGCAGGCCGGCAATCATTCTGCGATGATGAGTTACGCTGCGCTGGAGTTTCTTTGGATGAAGATGCGAGACCCGCAAATCGAGGACGAAACGAGCCGCCGGCTATTCAGGCTTCTTCCGTCTGTCAACGATCTGCTGTTGACGCCTGCGTGCCGGCAGCTGCTCGCTGCACATCCGCACAATGAGGTGGTGTCTTCAGCCCGCAGAGCCGTTGCAGAATTGCGGCTTGAAGTTATCTCCGGAACACAAACGGAAAGCAGCCTGCAAGCCATGATCGATCGGCTGCCTGAGATGATCGTCAATCACATCGAGTTGGGGAGAAGTTACTCCCTTCGCCCGGTGATCAATGCAACTGGCGTGATTCTTCACACCAATCTCGGCCGCGCGCCGTTGAGCAATGCGGCCCTTCGTCATTTAGTCGAAGTCGCAGAGGGCTACTGCAATCTCGAACTGGATCTCGACGCTGGTTTGCGCAGCCGGAGAGACGTACACGTCGAGTCCCTTGTGCTGCGCGTCCTGAATGAAGCTGGTGCCCACGCAACAGACCCCGATCGGCACGGCGTGATCATCGTCAATAATTGCGCAGCCGCCACTTTCCTCGCGCTGAACTCTCTTGCAGAGAAGTGCGAAGTCGTTGTCTCGCGCGGAGAACTGATAGAGATTGGCGGCGGTTTCCGCATCCCGGAGATCATGGAGAAATCCGGAGCAGTCTTGAAGGAGATTGGCACTACCAACCGTACCCGCCTGGTTGACTACGAGCACGCACTTGGTACGGGAACGGGCCTCCTGCTCCGCGTGCATCAGTCGAATTTCAGCATCGAAGGTTTCTCTGAAAGGCCCTCGCTGCCGGAGTTGGTCGAGCTGGCCAAACGAACAGGCATCACGCTGTTCGAGGATCAAGGCACCGGCCTTGTCTCCCCGCTTGAGCGTTTCGGGATCAACGGAGAACCCAGCTTGCTCCAATCGTTTGCTTGCAGCGTTGACCTCATTGCCGCAAGCGGTGACAAGTTGCTCGGCGGACCGCAATGCGGCATCCTCGTCGGCAGGAACGACCTCATTGAGCGCATCCGGAAGAACCCGCTGCTTAGAGCTTTTCGAGTTGATAAGCTCACCTATGCCGCGCTTGAGGCAACGCTACTGGAACACCTTTCAGATGACACAACGACCATTCCTATCGAACGAATGTTAAGCATCCTTCCGGAAGAACTCATGCGCCGTTGCCGCCAGATTGCGGGCCAGATTGCATGCCCTGACCTTGTTCTCGACGTGATTCCGGTCGCCAGTCTCGTTGGAGGAGGAACCGCGCCCAAGGCATCGCTTGAAAGCTTCGCTATCTCGGTGCGACACCTCTCTCTTACCGCGGCGGAACTTCTTGCAGCGTTTCGTAAACTCGAACCACCGATCATCGGGCGTATTGCTGACGACACGGTGTTACTGGACTTGCGCACGGTGCCTCCAGATTTCGACGCCGACCTCGCGTCGCTCTTGAGTAGGCTCTAAGTACGGCACGAGGAAACAGCAGCTCACGTGGAATCTCTTGCATGACGAACCTACTTAAATCCATCGTCATCGGGACTGCCGGTCATATCGATCACGGCAAGACAACGCTGGTCCGCGCGCTCACGGGCATTGACACAGATCGGCTTCCCGAAGAAAAGCGCCGCGGCATCACCATCGACCTGGGGTTTGCATCTTTCGAGATGCAAGCGCCCGATGGGTCGCCGCTCCGGATCAGCTTTGTCGACGTTCCCGGCCACAGCTTGTTCGTTCGCAACATGCTAGCCGGAGCCGGATGCGTCGCTGCGGTCATGCTTGTTGTCGCGGCCGACGAGGGCATCATGCCGCAGACAGCGGAGCACCTTGCCATTTGCGAACTTCTCGGCATCTCGCAGGGATTGACCATCATCACCAAAGCCGACAACGTGAGCGCCGCTCAACTGCATGACGTGACTCATTCTATCGAGACATTCCTTGAAGGGACTTTTCTGGACAAGGAGCGCTCTCCAGTACTGCCTGTTAGCGCCACGACTGGCCGAGGTCTTGAGGACGTCCGAGCGGAACTGCTTAAACTTGGCCTATGCACCCACCAAGAGAACTCTGACGCTTTACTGCGCATGCCGCTTGACCGCTCCTTTGTGATGAAAGGGTTTGGCACTGTCGTCACCGGAACCCTGATGTCGGGAAGCATTCACATCGGCCAAACACTTCAGCTTGAACCGGGAAGTCAGGCAGTCCGTGTGCGTGGCTTGCAAACGCACGGCCAGCCCCAGCAGTCAACACAATCCGGCTCGCGCGTTGCTGTGAATCTCTCCGGCGTCGATGCGAATGAAATTCACCGGGGTCAAACGCTGGTTCTTCCCAAGGCGCTTGCGCCCGTGGATACGATCGACGCAGAGGTCGGGCTTCTCCAAAATGCTTCCGCGCTGAAACATCGAGCAAAGATTCACTTCCACGCATTCACTTCCGAAACCATGGCGAGCATCTCTCTCTACGGATATGAAGCGAGTCAACCGGGAACGGTTCGCCTGATGCGCATCAAGCTTTCCGAGCCAATCGTGCTCGTTCCAGGCGACCGATTTGTCCTCCGCCAACCGTCGCCTGCCGGCACTATTGGAGGCGGCCGCGTTCTCGACGTCCATCCGGAACCTCGCCAGCGGAAGGGCGCCACCGCAGTCTGGCTGGAGCAGTTAAAGACAGCATCTCCAGAGCAGCAGATCGCGTTGCGAGTGGGCCGCCGAAACGCGAACGGCATTACTCTTGGTGCGCTCTCTGCCGAGACAGGTTTTACTGTGGATGCGGTCCGTCGTTACGTAAGTCCCGCACTGCAATGCGGAGATATATTGACCATCTCCGCCGATTTGCTTCTCAGCCGTGAAGGCTTTCACGACGCTGCAGGAGCCATCACGACTTCGCTGGATGCAAGTCGTCCAGTGAAGTCCTCCGAACTGCGCAGCCAGACAGCCCTCAGTCTCGAAGTCTTCGGCTTCGTGTTGGGTTCCCTGGAACGGGAGCAAAAGGTCCGGCTTTCTGGCGAATTGGTCTCCGTCAACTGCGTCGGGGGTGAGTCCTCTAATGTGGAGGCCGAACGGCTGGCCGCGGTTGCAAATACATATCGGGCGGCCGGCCTTGCCGCTCCTTCTGTCGCGGAACTCGCTCAGATACTCAATCTCAGCGAAGCAGAAATGCGCGGGCTCATCACTCTGCTTCAACGCAACAAGACCATCGTGCGGATGGGAAACGATAACTTGTTCATCCATTCCGAGGCGCTCGATGAACTCTCGGCTAAGATCGCGCAGCTTCGCGGCAGCCCGATAAATGTCGGTGACTTCAAACAGCTTACCGGGCTCTCCCGAAAGTACGCGATTCCGCTGCTTGAGTATCTTGACCGCCAACGGATCACCCGTAACCAGGGAGATCGGCGTCTGGTCCTTTAGAGTTCCCCCTACGCCCACTTACGGATGCGTTTCGGCCTGAGCTTGTGTTATATTGCCAACATCTTTGGAGCAAGATTCGGATGCCGATGCCTGACAACGAGACCAAGATCAAGCTCATTGAAGATCGCGACGCAACCGGGGAAGTCGCCCAGGTCTACGACGAATGGCGCGCCAAATCAGGCCGCCAACAGATGCCCGGCATTTTGAAATGCTTCGGCCACCGCCCCGATTTTTTGCGGCAGGTGATGCAATTCAGCGATACGGTCCATTTCTCAGATGGTCATCTCGACCGCAGAACTAAGGAAGCGATTGCGAGTTGGGTCTCGTGGCTCAATCGCTGTCCCTATTGACTGGACTCGCATGCATACTTCCTGCGTGTTCAGGGAGCAGAAGATGAAACGGTAAGGGGCATCGCAAATGGCAATCTGGATGCAGCAGGCTTAAGCCCAGCGGAGCGCGCTTTGCTGGACTATGTAACCATAGTGACCGAGGCAGCGTACCGCACCACCAATGAGGACGTCGAAAAGCTGCGGGATATTGGCTGGACGGAGCCGCAGATAGCTGAGGCTGTATACATCACCGCAATGTTCGCGTTCTTCAATCGAGTAGCCGATGCCTTTGGGATAGCTCCGCAGGGTTACCTTGAAATGAACGGGCTGACGAAGTAGGAGAGTCGTGAAAATCGTCATTAGCAAACGAGCGCGCAGGTGGGTCGTGAGTATCGCGACCCTATGCTTCGCGGGCTGGCTTTGCCTGGTTGGATATGTGAACTGGGCCATGCGCCAGCCGCCGGAGGTCTTCGGCCGCGTGATGTCGAAGATGCCCATGCCTGCCTACTTCGTGCTTCCCTTCGAAACTCTCTGGATGCGTGCGCGTGCAGGGCATTTGACCGTTGGCGATACCGCTCCCAGCATGACGGTCAAAAAGCTGGAAGATCGTACTCCGACATCACTGGCATCCCTCTGGGCAGACAGGCCGATCGTTCTGGTCTTCGGGAGCTACACGTGACCGCCTTTTCGGCGGGAGGTTCCCGCCTTGAACAAACTCGCCGAGCAGTACCAAGGAAAGATTGATTTCTACGCCATTTACATTCTTGAGGCGCATCCCACGGACGTGTGGCAGATGCAGTCCAATGTGCGCGATGGCGTTCTGTTCAGCAGCCCCAAGAACGAAACAGAGCGCGCCTTTGTTGCCGGTGCCTGCGTACGCAAGCTGGGCATCAAATTTCCGGCGCTGATTGATAGTTTCGAGAATCAAGCCGAGTATGCATATACAGGCTGGCCCGACCGGCTTTACCTGATCGGACACGGCGGCCGAATCCTATACAAGAGCAAGCCAGGCCCATTCGGCTTTCACCCGGGAGATCTTGCCGGGGCAATCAAGGCATCGATTGCAGCAAACTGAATATCCTCTCGCACCGAACACATGTGCCCCGCGAATTCGATCGATCCATCCGAGACGCTCGTCTCGAATGCCGTGGTCACTCTCACCTAGTCACCCTCCGAGACTTTAGAGATTTCATCCAGCTCCCGTGTCCATAAGACTCATTCCTTTATTATCCCGGCCTATTTGGATTCTCCAGTCGTTCCAAGTACCGCGTGAGGCCATCCGTCCACCCAAGTTAAGGTCGAAATCTGAAGGGCAGGCTTGCCTGTAACGGCATCATAGGCATGGAAGACGATGAAGTCGCCCTCCGGCCGCTGCAGAATCGACTCGCCGCCCGGTCCGACCCAGCGGCTATTGGCTGTGAGCAGTTGTGTTCCGCCGCCCTGGAGCATCGGGTTGCCGTTTCGATCCAGGTACGGTCCTGTAACCTGCGTTGCGCGGCCAACCATTGTGCGATAAGTACTATTGGCGCCGCGGCAACATAGGTCGAAGGAAACAAACAGGTAGTAGAAACTCCCATGACGCACGACGAAGGGCGCCTCGATCGCCTGCCAGTCTGAAGGCAATCCTGGCTTGGGAGGATCGGGATCGGGCGGCATGGCGCGCGACGCCAGGGCGTAGAGTTGCCCATCCGCAGCGGAGAGCTTGCCGCTCAGCGCATCGATGCGTCGCATCTTGATCCCGCTCCAGAAGCTGCCGAAGCTCATCCAGGGTTGCCCGTTCTCGTCGAGAACGATATTCGGATCGATGGCGTTGAAGTTGTCGGTCTCGGTCGATTTCAGTACCAGTCCTTCGTCCTTCCACGCGTATTTGGGGCTGGTGGGGTCGAGAGTTTCGTTGGTGGCCAGAGCGATGCCGGAGGTATTGACGCCGAATGCCGAATAGGCGTAATAGAGATGGAATTTGCCCTGGAAGTAGGAGATGTCGGGGGCCCATAGCTCCTTGGTGCGCGGGCTGGCTTCACGAATCCAATCGGGAATGTTGTCGAAGACCTGGCCGCAGAGCTTCCATGCAGTCAGATCATGGGAGCAGCGAATGGCGAACTGGCCTCCACCGGGAGCCCTGCCGGTTGCAAAAACGTAATAGGCGCCGCCTTCCCTGGCAATGGACGGGTCGTGCGTGAACGGGTAATCCCCACTTAGAGACAGCGCTTGCGGCTCCTGGCCGAAGAGCGCAGGCGAAAGGATCAGAAAAAGTACGGCCAAAAGCGTATGGATGCGGGACATGAAAAACTCTCCATTCGTATCGATAACAGGTGTTCGAATCTTTGGAGCCTGCGATGGCCCCTGCAAGTTGCCCCATTGGGGCAAAGCGGGTCATTGAAGATATGGCCAGCCGTCTGAAGTGAAACCCAGCCGGTTGATGCCCAGCGTGGGTGTTCCATTGGCGTTGCCGTCGTAGTAGTGGTAGACGATGGTTGGCAAGGACTTGGTGCCGTCGCTACCGGTATCGGTGAAAACGCTGGCGCCGCCCGGTCCGAAGATGTTGCCGTGCGAGCTGACCAGAATGGTGCCGCCGCCGGAAGTCAGTGCAATGCCTCCACGGTCAGCAAACGGCCCCATGGGCGAGGTGGAACGGCCGACAATCTCGCGATAAGTGCTGGATGTTCCGCTGCAGCAGACATTGATGGGAGCGAAGTAGTAGTAGTATTGCGTTCCGTTGAAAACGTAGGGATAGATGAAGGGGCCTTCTTCACCGGCGCTGCGATAGGCGACCTTTGTCCAGTTGGCGGTATTGCTCGAAACGGGAAAGCCGACAGTGGCCGAGGAGGTTGCGGTCGAGGGAGTTTGCAGTTGGAGAACTCGAAGGCCGTCAGACCAGGATCCGTAAACGAGCCACCAGTTACCGGCGTCGTCGAGGAAGGGAGCCGGGTCAATGGCATTCCAGGTTGTTCCAGCCGTGAAACCCCAGGGATTGGGCGAGGGGACAGGGCTGGTGGTACTGCTCCAGGACGTAACCACGTAGCCGTTATCTATCCACGGCCCATAAGGGGTGGAGCTGGTAGCCAAGCCAATGACTGCTTCCGCGCCCGTGGAGGGCTGATACGGTATGGCGTAATACTGGTAGTAGGTTCCATTGGCATAGAGCAGGCTTGGCGCCCACACGTCGATGTTCTCGCCGTTGTTATCCGCGCGCGGCGTCTGCAAGCCTGTCCATGAAGCGAAGTCGGGCCCGATGATGGGGCAGTGATTCGAGTCGGGCAGCCAGTAAGTGCCCTCGGCCTGCGTGCACGCTCCGTCGGGCGTGGCGAGCGTGGTGTAAGTGAAGGTGCTCAGATCCGATGAGTAGGCGATGGTCTGATGCGTGCCATAAAGCCAGTAGAGGTGCGTTGACGGGTCCTGCAGCATGTAGGGATCGTGAACGTAGATACCTGTTCCGGTTACGGTCATCGGCGCAGGGTAGGCGGCTTTTCCGGTGCTGGTCAGCGTCCACTCCTGGCAGGTGCAGCCCGGACCTGACGAATTGCGCGCGCCCTGATCGATCGTGGCCGAGGTGGTGGTTCCAGAGTTCGCCACCTCCAGAAACAGGCCGCCATTGCCGTTGCGGATCAGGTAATTGCCGTCGGTGAGCTTATAGAGCAGCCAAAGGTGATCGTTGGTTCCGTTGTCGGAGTACTGCAGCACCTGCGCTCCGGCAGACGTGGAGGCGTTGAGAATGCCCAGCACCTGGTGGGTGAGCATGTCCTCGATGTTGTAATCGCCGCTGCCCATGGGCATGAAATGCCAGTCGATATCGCTGGTTGCGGTGCTGGATGCCTCCTGCACGGCGTACGTTCCGGCCGTCTGGCTCTGGCCGGAGATTCCCAGCACCATGCCGCTCACGACATTGGTCAACGTGTATTGGTCGGTGTCGTCGACCGTGGCCAGCGTGCCCATGTCATAGGTCCCGCCGCTGCCGCCGCCGCAATTACTGCCTGTGCAACTGGCGCCGCCGCTACCGCCGCCGCAGCCGGAAGTTGCCAGCATAGTCCAGGTAGCGACCAGCGCCACCGCCCACGCAATACGAATGATCGGTTTCAAGATTTCCACCCGCCTATGAATGATTGATCTCCGGCACAATCGGAAATGCGCCTGGAGAGTGCGGCGCGGCGGCCGGGTAAAGACCGCCGCGCCGGTTGAAGTTGGATTTTAGAAACAACGCATCCAGGGAACAGGTTGCTAGTACGTTATCTTCAGGTGGAACTGAACGACGCGCGGTGTATCTTGCTGCCCGCCGACCTGGCCAACGCTGGTGTTGCCGCCACCCAAGTTAGAGTTCGGACGAGTAAAAATGTGCCGGTTGAAGGCATTGATCATCTCACCGCGCAGATCGACTTTGAACCGTTCGGAGACCGGGAACATCTTGCCAATGCTGAACGACTCCTCGTTGAATCCGGCCCAGCGGATGTCAGAGGAGTTGCGCGGCATGGTGCCAAACACGTACGGAGGCGAGTCGTATGCGGTATACGGGCTGACAGCGGCGTTCGGATCGGCAAACGCGGCGCAGTTAAAGTAACCGGTAGAGCACGCGGTGGTATTTGTTGCCGGGTTGAACCCACGCGGGTTGGTGTATTTGGAGTTCTTCACCGCCTGGCCAGCGACGCGGTTGAAGCGCACGCTGGAGTTCTTGCCGGGAATGCCGTTGGCGCCGTATATGCTCATCGGCTGGCCGCTCTGGTAGTGCTGCGTGCCGGTAACGGTCCAGTGTCCGATTACCTCATCCACTGCACGAGAGCTGCTGCCCAGGAGTTGCTTGCCCTTGCCTACCGGAAGCTCGTAGATGTAGGTGACCACAAAGGTGTTGGGAATGTCCTCGCTGCTGACCGCTTTTTCGCCGCGCAGGTTTTCCGGATCCTGCACCGCGCCGCCGTTCTGCAGTGTGCTCCAGTAAGGCTGAATCACGTCGGCATCGGTGAGAGTTTTCGAGAAAGTGTACGAGGCCAGGATGCTTAGTCCATTTGTGAATCGTTTGTCCAGTTTGGCTTCCACGGCATCGTAGCTCGACTGTCCGAGATTCTGCAGGTAGCTATCCATGTTGATGTAGCCGATCTGCGGATATGGCCGCAACGCCTGATTGGTCTGCTCGTTGATCGGATAGGTACAAGTGGGCGGGCCTGCTGCACAACTGAAGTTGGCATAAGGCTCGATGGACGTAGGAATCTGCGTGCCATTTTGGCAGGGATACGCCGACCACCAGAAGAGGCAGCCGCCCAAGTACATATACTTGTCCGGCATGTCGTTGAAGAAGTTCAGCATGGCATGCATATGAGTGGCATGGTTTCCCACGTAGCCCAGAGTAGCGATCCATCCCGGCTTGATCTCGTACTGGGTTTCGAGAGCCCAGTTGGAAACCATCGCCGGACGGCCATTGCTGGGGGCGATATAGTCGGCACCTTGACCTGTGCCATCCAACTGGCTGGGGTTCAAGTCGGGAGAGCGAGGCAGAGCACCCAGGCCGCTGTCGAGGGGCACACCGCCCAGGGCGTCGGTGGTGTACAGGTTGTTGGTGGCCGTGAAGCCCTGTGTGGTGCCCTGGCCGTAGTCGGCGTAGACAAGCGGACCATAGTAGACGCCGCCGCTGCCGCGCACCACCAGCTTGTTTCTGAAGTAGCTGGGCGACCAGTCAAAGCCTATGCGAGGCTCAAAGTCCTTCATCCAGGTCTTGGCCCAGGTTTCGTTCTTGTTGCCGTTGCGCCCCGCGCCCACACCGCCAAAGACCAGTTCACCGTGCTGCGGCCCGTAAGCTCCGGGGGTCAGCGCGGTGTCGACGGCATTGGGATCGAAGATCGAGGTGTCGCCGGCGGCTTCGCGCCGCGGCGTCTCGTAGCTCCAACGGAGGCCGGCGAGCAACGTGAGATTTGGCTTCGCCTTCCAGGTATCGCCGCCGAAGACAGTCGCAAAGTGCGAAAGCCAGCGCGGCTGGTGCAGGTAATCCAGATTGATCGCCGATCCCACATTGCCCAGCAGGAAGGCGGCAAAGGCGTTGCCGTCGCGGCCCCAGTATGTTTCGTCTGAAGCCGTCTGGTTCGCCCAGAACTGGAAGCAGCCGGCGTTGCCGTTGCAGGTGCCGCCGATCTGGCTGATGAAGGAGTATTGATGGTACTGCCCCTCAGCGCCAAGCGTGAAGCTATGCGCGCCGCGCTGCCAGTGCAATACGTCGTTGACGGCGATGGTGTTGTCGATGTCGATCGAGTGCTCCTGCTGGCCCATCTGGCCGAAGGTGTATCCGTAGAACTCGAACACCGGGAAGTCCTTGCTGAAACCGTTGGCGATGCCCAACTGCTGATCCCAGGCCGTTCCCATCTGCGAGGCCTTGGAGAGGTTGATATTGTTGGAGCGATTGCCGCCGGCTGTCAATGTGTTCACCAGGCTGGGCGAAATAATCCAATCCCAGCCAAAGCGGGTGATCTTGCCCAGCTGGTCGACGGTGCCGCAGCAGGACTGGATTGGAGGAGGCATGTTGGAGTTGCCGCCCGTATCGGTATTCTCGCGCGAGTTGAAGAAGGCCCAGATTTTGTGATTGGCGCCGATGTTCTGGTCGAAGCGGAAGCTATAGCCGGTGTTTGCAATCGTCCCTATACTCCGGTAGGAGTAGTTAAACGAGGGGCTGGTGGCAGTTTCCTGCTTGGCCAACGGCATCAGATAAGTGCTGACCATATTCATGGCCAGTTTACTGACTCGGGCGATTGGAACCTTGTTGGTCACTGAACCGCTGACCGTGTTGCCCGTGCCGAGAGTTTGACCGAATGCCGCATAGCGGCACTCTGCGGCGGCATTCTCGTTGCTTGCGGCTGGATCGAAGATCTCGCCATAATACAGCTTGCTGTCACAGGTGTTCGTTGCCGGAATGGTATTTGCCGCGTCTGTGAAAATCTGCCCGCCCAGCAGCGACGAGAAATCGAAATCCGTGCCGTCGGCGCCCAGTTCAGCCGGCGTGGGCAGGAGGCTGTTGATCACTCCACCGTAGTTGTATCGGCCCTGGTCCCAGTTAAAGAAGAAGAAGCTTTTGTTTCGACCGTTGTAAAGGTGCGGAATGCGCACCGGGCCACCCAGGGTGACGCCGTACTCATCCTTCATATCGACGCCGCGCGCATAGAGTTTTTTTGCTGCGGGCGTGTTGCCCGCCGCCGCCATGTCGTAGTTGTTGAACCAATTGTTGGCATCGAGCGCGGTGTTACGGAAGAACTCGTAGACCGAGCCGTGGTAGTCGTTGGTTCCGCCCTTGGTGTTGAAGTTGGCCAGACCGCCGGTAGTGCGGCCCTCCTGAATGGGCAGGCTCGATATGCTCAGGTGAAACTCGTTGATCGCATCGGGGGACGGCGAGATCACGCCGAAGCTGCCCGATCCGTTCTCTTCCCGGTTGGTGGTCAAACCGTCGATGAGAAAGTCGGTGCCCATCTCCTGGCCGCCGGCAATTTTCAGCGTATCGGAACTCCCAGCCAGGCCGAAGCCTGTAACTCCGGGCGCTACGTACAGCAGCGACTCAATCGAGCGCCAGGCAGTGGTAAGTATGGGAAGGTTCTCAACCTGCTCGGATTCTATCGACTGGTCGATCTCGGACGAATCGGCCTCAAGCGTCTCTGCCGTGGCTGAAACGCTGACCGTCTCAGCGGTGGAGCCGACGCTGAGCTTGATATCGAGCGAGGCAGCTGAGCCGACAGCGACCACGACACCATGGTTGACCGCCGTCTTGAATCCCGCCGCGGACGCTGTAACGTCGTACTTGCCTGGGCGGACGGAGGGAAGAACGTAATAGCCGGTCGACGAGCTGGTGGCCGAGTAGGTAGTCCCCGTGTCCATGCTGCGGATGAAAATCGAGGAGGCGGGCACCGCTTTGCCGGCCGGGTCGAGGATTGTTCCGGAGATCGATCCGGTGTCGAGTTGAGCTTTGGCGGGCGCCGAGAATCCCAACAGAACCAGCAACAGCGCCAACCAGACTCCCCAAGGCGCGAAAACCCATCTGTGAGACCGGTCACGCACCGTGCTTACGATTTGCATTGTTTTCATTATGTCCTCCAAGTAAACGCTTACCTAGGCTCGCCCACAAAGGCTTTGCCTGGTCGTTCTGCCGTTCTTTCTACTTCCTTCCGCAACTCCCAGAGTCGCGGCCCTGGCGCGAACGGCTGGCCCGCCAGGGCAAAGTGCCCTCACGGGGTGTTCGCCATCATCGTTGCCCGTTCGGGATCCTCAACCGGGAGTTCCGTCCGTTTGTGCACGATGTTGGCCGCAACGCTGTTGTGCCGCGCCTGATTTGCCGACCTCATGCGCATGAAATTCTGCATGGCGGCCTGGGCCTGCGATGGGTCGCGGAGTTTGTGGTAAATTTGCGCCAATCTGTAGTAGGAGCTCATGGCGCGGTCGTTCGCCGGGTCGGCGGCAATCGCCTGCCTGAATTCTCCGATCGCATCCTGATCCTGCTCCAAATCCATCAGCCCATCGCCGAGGTAATAGTGCGCATCGGTAATTGTGGGGTCCGCCTTGATTGCCCGGCCCAAGAACTGCACTCCCTCGGCAGGATTCTGGTTACGGACCAGCAGGCTGCCCAGCTTGTACATGGATGTGGCGGCGAAGGGGTCGGCCTCGAGTTCGTTCCGATATTCAGAAGCTGCCTTGTCGATGTCCCCAGCGGCCCAATACTGGTCGGCCAGCTCTTCATGCAATCCCGGTTGCCGGGGCGCCATCTTCACCGCCAACTCGAACTCGCCGATGGCTTCCTGGTGACGATCGGCTTGCGCGTAGGCTTGGCCCAGCACCTGGTGCACTCGCACCGAATTGCGATCCAACTTGAGCATGGCGTCGTAGGAAGCATTTGCCGCGAGCAGATAGGCGCGGCCGCGATGGTAGAGAATATCGATGTCCTTGGGGTCAAGCGCATAGGCTTTATCGAGCGGCGCAATGGCGCCCGCCGGATCGTTGGCGGCCAACCGGCAGACGCCTAGCCACATGAAGGCCTTGGCGTCGCGTGGATCCAGACGCGTTTCACTTTGCAGCAGAGTTTCCGCGTCCTTGAAACGATTCTGACGGAAAGCGACGATGCCCAGAAACAGACTGGCTCCGCGCAGAGCTGGTTTCAACTGAATGGCTTTTTCGAGCGCGTTCTTTGCATCGTCCATGCTTCCAGCCTGGAATGACGCCAGACCAAGATTGAGGTATCCTTCGGCGAAAGCCGGCGCGATCTGCGTGACTCGGGCGTATGCCGCGACTGCCACATTGAAGTTGCCCGCTGCCATGGCTTCGCCGCCCTGCTGCATGGCTTGACGGGCAGTTTGATCCAGCACCGCTTGCGCGGCGGCCAGGCACTCTATACCGAGAACGGCTGCGCCGACCGCAAGCAGCAGACTCCTGTAGAGGCGCCTTTGCTGCAAGTTCTTCGCCTCGGCGACCTTTGAGCCTGTGCCGAATTGGTTGATCAGAGGGTGGATAATCTTGCTCCTAAGCAGCGGCTCCCAATATGCCCTTCCTCGAGTCGCAAGCCGGACCTGTAAACTCGATGGTTTCGGATAACACCCGAAGGCGATCCGCTAAGCGGCAGCTAGTCGGGACTTGGCCCACCAACAAAAACAACGGAATTCCAACACAACGCGTCCGAATTTGTCACGATATTAACGGCTTAGTGGCACGTTAAGCGCGGAGCGCTTTCATTTTCAGAGAGTTAGCCGCACGCACTTGTGAAGATTCCGGCACAAAACGGGGACGTTAAGTTAACCTAAATGCGCAATTTGATCGGTGGTATAGTAGGGAACTGGATAGGAACTGGGGCAGGATGTTGGGAGTGGAAGGATCCGCGCTTCGGGAGCCGGAGGCGTTAGCTCCGGAACAGGCAGCCTTGGTGCGTCAACACCTCGAGAGCGTTTTGACGAGCCACGCGTTTGCCGGCCGCAAACGCACCCAGGATTTCCTCCGTCTGATTGTCGAACACGCCTTGGAAGGAGAAATCTCCTCTCTTCGCGAGCGCATGATCGGGGCGGAAATGTTTGGACGCCCTGTCGGTTACGACACCGGCAACGACTCCATCGTGCGCGTCAGAGCCAACGAAGTCCGTAAGAAACTCGCGCAATACTATAGCGAACTCAAAGGCGAGAAACCTGCGGTCCGCATTGAGCTTGCCTCTGGATCGTATGTGCCCCGGTTCATCTTTGAGCCCCTTGCGGCCACAGCCGTGTCGCAAAACGGCGCTGTCTCCTCCGGGTTGAAAGAACAGCACCCCGCCAACTCCGATGTTTCCGCCGGCTCTCCGGTTTCCGTGCACAAGCCACCGCGCGTCCTGCGCTTTGCTGTAAGCGCTGCGCTCGCGCTCTTTCTGCTGGCTGCAGTCGCATTCGTCATCTTCAACAGATGGCGGGGCAACGCAAACGCCCAGTCCGATCTGCACTCCATCGCGATCCTGCCGCTTGCCAACCTCTCCGGAGACCCTCAGCAGGACTACTTTGCCGATGGCATTACCGAGGAGCTGATCAACGACCTCGGCCAGGTTTCAACGCTCCGCGTCATCTCTCTTACTTCTTCCTTGAGCTACAAGGGAACCCGCAAGAATCTTCCCGAGATCGCGCGCGAGCTCAATGTGCAAGGGGTCGTCGAGGGCGGCGTTCTGCGCGATGGCAATCAGGTCCGCATCAGCGTTCAGTTAATCGACGTCAGGAAAGACAGGCCCGTATGGGCGCACACCTATTTCCGCGATCTCACCAGTGTCCTGGCGTGGCAGGGCGAGGTGGCGCGCGCCATAGCAGACGAGATCAGCGTCGATGTTACTCCGCAGGAGCAGGCGCGCCTCGCCCGCAAACCTACGATCGATCCGGAGGCGCAAGATCTCTACCTGCACGGAATTCTCCTCCGCGATGAGAACGACTGCAAGAGCGCAATCACGTATTTTAACCGCGCAATCGAAGCCGCTCCCGGCTACGCGCAGGCACATTCGGCGCTCGCAACCTGTTACGGTTTGCTGGGCGAATCCGGCCGCATGACCTACGCTGCGGCGCTCACCCAGCAAAAGGCCGAGGCGCTCAAAGCGATCGAGCTAGACGACTCGCTGTCCGAAGCCCATGCCGAGCTCGCCAATAACGCGATGACACGCGATTGGGACTGGCAGACGGCAGCCGCGGAATTTCGCAGTGCGCTCGAGTTGAATCCAAATTCCGCGACGAATCACGAGAAATATGCGTTCTACCTCGTGCGCACCGGCCACCCGCAAGAGGCCGTAGCCGAGATCGAGCGGAGCGTAGACCTCGATCCCATCTCGGGCAGCACTCTCCACGCCGAGGGCTTCATCTATTATTTTGTCCGCCAGTACGATCGCGCCTTGGCGGTCACGCGCACCGTGCACGGGCTTAGAATCAATCTCCCCGACTGGGGTTTTCTTACCGGAGATATCTACGCCGAAAAGAGCAGATACCCAG
>Ga0181516_10000401_pt1 | contig 40610 bp, 28 predicted proteins | sample PEATcosm2014_Bin_25_FD_121104 | JGI IMG/M metagenome (GOLD analysis project Ga0181516, IMG submission 121104) | Peatland microbial communities from MTU Mesocosm Facility, Houghton, MI, USA - PEATcosm2014_Bin01_10_metaG | ecosystem: Environmental > Terrestrial > Soil > Wetlands > Peat | place... | reverse complement strand
GGCTCGACGATGTCCGCCTCCACCGAAGGCTCCACCGTGCTCACCTGGATGTCCGGCAGCTCCGTGCTGGTGATGATGTCGTGCAGCTGGTCCACCAGGCGCAGGAACTCCGGAGAGCGGGTGTCCCGGGGCCGGGGCAGGGGGTTGTCGACGATGGTGCGGATCCGGCCCGGATTGGCGGAGAGCACCACGATCCGGTCGGCCATGAAGGCCACTTCCGGGATGTCGTGGCTCACCATGAGGATGGAGGACGGGTTGCGGTCCACGTCGTCCCAGATGTCCAGCACCTCGGCCCGCAGGCCCTCGGCGGTGAGGGCGTCCACGGAGCTGAAGGGCTCGTCCATGAACAGGATCTCCGGGTCCACCGACAGCGCCCGGGCCATGCCCACCCGCTGCTTCATGCCGCCGGACAGCTCCCGCGGGTAGGCCTCCTCGAAGCCCTCCAGGCCCACCATCTGGATGGCGTGGTTGGTGCGCTCCTTGACCTCGGCCTGGTCCAGCCCCTTGGCGCGCAGGACGTTCTCGACGTTGGCCTCCACGGTCATCCAGGGGTAGAGGGCGAAGCCCTGGAACACGATGGCGGCGTTGTCCAGCAGGCCTTCATGGGCCTTGCCGTGGTAGAACACCTGGCCCTTGGTGGGCGCGATGAGCCCGGCGAAGACGCGCATGATGGTGGACTTGCCGCACCCGGACGGGCCGATGAGGCAGACGAACTCGTTGGTCCTGATGGACAGGTTGATGTCTTCCAGGACCCGCAGGGGCTTGCCGGTCCCGCGGTCGAAGGACTTCTGGACGCCCTTCAGTTCCATGATGGTGGATTCGGCCTTCGCGGTCTTGACATCCATGATTGCCTCACTTGTCCAGGGAGTAGCGGGTGAAGGCCAGCTTGTAGCAGCGCTTCCACACCAGGCGGTTGAAGGTGACCACGATGGCCGACATCAGCAGGCAGCTGGCCGCCAGCAGGGTCAGGTTCCGGTCGTAGGCCGCCTTGCTGATGGTGGCGCCCAGGCCGAAGGTGCTGAGGGTGGCGCCGTTGAGGTTGTAGTATTCGGCCACGATGCTGGTGTTCCAGGCGCCGCCGGCGGCGGTCACCCAGCCGGTCACCAGGTACGGGAAGCTGGCGGGCAGGTACAGGCTGGTGAGGCGCTGCCAGGGGGAAAGATGGAAGCTGGTGGCGGCCTCCTTCAGGTCGCTGGGAATGGCCATGGCCCCGGCGATGACGTTGAACAGGATGTACCACTGGGTGCCCAGCAGCATCAGCACGACGCAGCCGTAGTTCAGGCCGATGCCGAAGTGGGCCAGGGCCAGGATCACCACCGGGAACAGCATGGGCGCGGGGAAGGACGCCGCCACCTGGACGATGGGCTGGAAGATCCGCGACAGCCGGTCGGAAAGCCCGATGGCCAGGCCCGCGGGCACCGCCCAGATGGTGCCGAGCACCGTGGAGATCAGCACCCGCGACAGGGTGAGGCCGCCGGCCTTGGTCAGGTAGACCCACTCGCCCCGGGAGACGGCGGCCAGGAACATGACCAGCTCCACCGCGCCCCAGAGGATCAGGGCGGCCAGCCCGGCCAGGGCGCAGTTGGCCACCCAGCGGTAGTGCCGCTGGGAGTGCCGGACACTGACCTCGGGCTGCGGCTTCCGGACCGCGGACGGTCCCAGGACATGCTTGCGGTGCACCCGCCTGGCCTCCCACAGGCGGATCAGGCGGGAGCGCCGGAGCATGCGCAGCAGCCAGCTGCGGGGAGCGTCGCCCTGGCTGGTGTCCTCGATGCGGAAGCGCTGGGCCAGCACCACCACCGGGCGCCAGAGCAGCTGGTCCAGGAAGACGATCATGAGCACCATGGCCACGATGGCGTAGATCATGGCGGGCGTGCTGCCCTTCTCCACCGCCACGCTCATGTAGGAGCCGAGTCCGGGCAGGCGGAAATCCTGGTCGCCCAGCTGGAAGGCCTCGGTGATCATGAGGAAGAACCAGCCGCCGGCCATGCTCATCATGCTGTTCCAGACCAGGCCGGTGGTGCCGAAGGGCAGCTCGATCCACTTCAGCCGCTCCCACCAGGAGAAGCCGTAGATGGTGCCGGCCTCCTGGAACTCCTGGGGCACGGACTTGAAGGAGTGGTACAGGCTGAAGGTCATGTTCCAGGCCTGTCCGGTGAAGATCATGATCACCGCCGCCAGTTCCAGCCCCAGGTTGCTGTGCGGGAACAGGCCCACCAGGGCCAGCACCAGGCCGGGCATGAAGCCCAGCACCGGGATGCTCTGCAGGATGTCCAGGATGGGGATCAGCAGCTTCTCGGCCCGCGCGTCCTTGGCGGCCCAGAAGGCGTAGACCAGGGTGAAGAACAAGGAGATCACGTAGGCGGCCAGGCCGCGCATCATGGAGAAGAAGGTGTACTTGGGCAGGGCCCATACGGACAGGTTGATCTCCACCACCGGGCGATGCACCCCCGTCCACTGCCGGCCCAGGGTGACCAGGCCATACAGGATCGCCAGGCCGGCCATGATCACCACGGCGTCCATGTAGCGGCGGCGGCGGAAGGGGAAGAAGAGGGCGTTGGCCTGCCCCCATACGCTCTCGAAGATCTGGTTGAACATAGGGGGATCCGGAGACGGGGAGTGAGAAGGAGGATGCGACAGTCCGATCCAGGATTGTCCCATGGGGTTGAGACAACCATGTTACGAATTGCAAGGTACCCCGTCCTGGAATTTATCGCGCAGCCGCCGGGGTTCCCGGGGCAGAATGCTTGCCTGGAGATCACCATGGACACGCGCAGAATGGGCTTCAACACCAAGCTGGTCCATGCCGGCATTCCCGACGACGCCCTGGGCAGCGTGACCACCCCCATCTACCAGACCTCCACCTTCGCCTTCCGCAACGCCAAGGAGGGGGCCGACCGTTTCGCCGGCACCGCCGACGGCTTCATCTACAGCCGGATCGGCAACCCCACCACCTGCGCCCTGGAGCAGAACGTGGCCCAGCTGGAGAACGGCTTCGGCGCCACGGCCACGGCCTCGGGCATGGGCGCGGTGTCCACCGTCTACATGGCGCTGCTCGGCCAGGGCGACCACCTGGTGAGCACCGCCTCGGTCTACGGGCCGTCCCGGGTGCTCATGGAAAAGCACATGTCCCGCTTCGGCGTGGCCTCCAGCTTCGTGGACACCACCGACCTGGACGCCCTCAGGCAGGCGCTCCGGCCCGGGACCAAGGTGGTCTACGTGGAGACCCCCTCCAACCCGGCCATGCTGGTGACCGACCTGCGGGCGGTGGCGGACCTCGCCCACGGGGCGGGGGCCCTGCTGGTGGTGGACAACACCTTCGCCAGCCCGTACCTGCAGAAGCCCCTGGACCTGGGAGCGGACGTGGTGCTGCATTCCGTGACCAAGTTCATCAACGGCCATGCGGACGTGGTGGGTGGCGTCCTGGTGGCCGGGACCGAGGCCCTGCACCAGCAGCTGCGGGCCATGGTGGTGATCATGGGCTGCAGCATGGATCCCCACCAGGCCTTCCTGGTGAGCCGGGGCCTCAAGACCCTGGCCATCCGCATGGAGCGGGCCCAGGCCAACGCCATGGCCATCGCCCGGTGGCTGGAGCAGCATCCCAAGGTGGAGTGGGTGAGCTACCTGGGCCTGCCCAGCCATCCGCAGTTCGAACTGGTGCGGCGGCAGATGGCCGGGCCCGGCGCCATGATCTCGTTCGGGGTCAAGGGCGGCGTGGCGGCCGGGGCCCGGCTCATGGATTCGGTCAAGCTGGCGGCCCTGGCGGTGTCCCTTGGCGGGGTGGAGACCCTGATCTGCCATCCGGCCTCCATGACCCACGCCAGCATGGGCCCGGCGGCGCGCCTGGCGGGCGGGGTTCCGGACGGGCTGGTGCGCTACTCGGTGGGCATCGAGGACCTGGAGGACCTGATCGCCGACCTGGAGCAGGCGCTGGCGAATGTCTGAGCCTACCTCGGCGGGACGGCCCTCAGCTTCCGCTCCACCTGGGCCCGCAGCGCGGCTCCCGTGGTGCTGGTGCCGGCGGCGGGATGCCGCCCCGCCGGCACGAACGGATCGGCCAGCGGAGGCCTGCGGCCCTCGGCCACGGCCGGCGCCTCGAAGCCGGTGAGGGTCCGGAAGGTCCCGGTCGCCGCGAACGGATGGTCCGGGGCCGCTGCCCAGCCCGGGGCGGCCTGGTAGAACGCCACCAGGTCGGCCTTCTCCAGCGGCCGGGAGGTGTCGTCCAGGTAGATCATGTGGCCGCCGGCGTAGTGCCGCACCTGGAGGTTGGCCGGGCGGCCCAGCCGGGCCAGGTCCAGCTCGGTCTGGTAGAAGGGCGTGGCCAGGTCGTGGTAGCCGTTGAGGGAGAGCACCTTCATGTCCGGGCTGCGCTTCATGGCCGCGGCCAGGTCGGGGATGGTGTCGGGCAGGTCCAGGCCGTCGTGGGAGAAATCCCAGTCGTCCCCCGCCTGGCCCATGACCGTGTAGCCCGCGCCGTCGGCGTAGCCCAGGAACCCGGTGAGGTAGGTGGCGATGGCGTCGGTGAAGGGCTGGGTGATGAAGGTGCCGGAAGGATCCCCGCCGCTGGCCAGGGGGCTGTCCACCGGGGCGGACACCCGGGCGTCGTAGCGGCCGATGAGGATGCCGGGCAGCAGGTCGGTGCGGAAGTCGCCGGGCTTGAGGTTGAGGTCCTGCTGCCAGACGGAGCCGGCGATGCCGGTGTCGTCCTGCAGCCGGGTCACCAGGCCGCTATCCGGGGCGGTGCCGTCGTTCAGCCAGGCGGTCACCGCGGGTCCGTAGGCACCGGCGGTGAACACCCGCATGGACTGGACGAAGGCCTTGAGGTCGGTGGGCACCGGGGTGTCCACCCGGTAGTAGGCCCCCACCGCGCCGTAGGTGGGCAGGAAGCCGGCGCTGCTGACCTCGGGGCTCAGGTCGCCGTTGGTGTTGTAGTTCAGGATCGCGGACTGGAGGATGACCCCGGCCGGATGGATGCCGCTCCCGGGGGCCGCCAGCAGGTTGGCCAGCACCGCGCTGCGGGGGGTGCCGTAGGATTCCCCGAACAGGTAGGTGGGCGAAGCCTGGCGCTGGTTGGCGGCCAGGTAGCGGCGGATGAAGTCCCGGAACGCCGCCGCGTCCGCGTCCACCCCCCAGAAGGTCTGGTTGGTGTTGGGCGCCACCGCCTCGGACAGGCCGGTGCCCACCGCGTCCACGAACACCAGGTCGGTGTGGTCCAGCAGGCAGTCCTGGTTGTCCACCAGCGGGAAGGGCAGCTTCTCCGTGGTGGCGGGATCCCCGGTCACCAGCCGCTTGGGGCCGAAGGAGCCCAGGTGCAGCCAGAGCGAGGCGGAGCCGGGGCCGCCGTTGTAGCAGAAGGTCACCGGCCGGGTTCCGGGGTCCTGGCCGTCGGCGGTGTAGGCCACGTAGAAGAAGGCGGCCTCGGGCGCGCCGCTGCCGGGAGCGGTGGCGGTGAGGTGGCCGGCGGTGGCGGTGTAGGGGATGACGGTGCCGCCCAGGGTGATCTGGTGGCGGGTGGTGGCGGCGTCCTCCAGGGCCGCCGGCAGCGAGGCGCCGGGGGCCGGCGAGAACCTGGAGGAGGCACCGGCGCAGCCGGCGCAGGCCACCCCGAGCAGCAGGGCGGAACAGGGGAGGGTGGTTCGGATCGGGGAGCGCATGGGCCCAGGGTAGTCAGGTTGGCCTGCCGAAGCCGACAACTTTTTATGCATAAGTTTCTGATTATAAAACTAGATAGGGTGTTCATCCCGGGCCGGGCGCGGTCTCCGGCGGCGCGCCCGGCCCCGGCAAGGTATGCTCAAGTTTCTTCAATAGATCAACCCTCCGGAAGAGGAGCCCATGAGCTCAGTTTCCCCAGCAGGCTCGGCGATCCTGGCGCGGCTGGGCCGGCTCCTGCCGCCGTCCTGGCGTCCCGGGCCGGGGATCGAGTCGCGCCTCCTGGAGCGGAAGATCGCCCTCACCTATGCCCGTCTGCCGGCGGGCATCGGGATGAGCCTGGTGGTCTCCAGCATCGTGGCGCTGCTCCTGCCCACCCGGGGCGGGCGGGCCGGTCTGCTGCTGTGGGGGCTGGCCAGCCTGGCGCTCGGCGGCATCCGCCTGGCCGACTGCCTGGGCTTCCGGCGGCGGCCCCGGGTTCCGCCCCAGCCGGAACTCCGCCTGGCCCGCCTGGTGGCGGGGGCCGCGGCCCAGGGCCTGCTCTGGGGCTTCCTGGGCTGGCGCCTGTTTCCGGCGGCGCCCATGGACCAGCTGTTCCTCACCCTGGTCATGACCGGCATGGCGGGCGGCGGCATCATCTTCCTCGCGCCGGTCCGCTCCGCCTACGTGCTGTTCCTGGTTCCCATGGTCCTGCCCGCCTGTGTCCACCTGCTGGCCGGGGCCCTGGCGGTGCAGAAGGTGGTGGGGAGCCTGGGGGTCATCTACGTCGTGATGATGATCTTCTCGTCGGCGAAGCACAGCCGCTGGATGGGCGACGCCCTGCGCGCGGCCTTCGACAACGAGGCGCTGGTGACCCGGCTCCAGGCGGCCAACGCCGACCTGGAGCGCCACCGCTCGCAGCTGGAGCGGGTGGTGGAGGAGCGCACCCTGAGCCTGTCCCGGGCGGTGGCGCAGCTGCGGGAGGAGATCCTGGACAAGGAGCAGGAACGGCTCCGGGCGGCCCAGAGCGACTCGAACCACCTGAGCCTGCTCCAGGCGATCAGCGAGGGCTTCGGGCACATGGACGGGGACGAGATCTTCCTGTTCGCCAACCCGGCGGCGGAGAAGATCTTCGGGGTGCCCCCGGGCACCCTGGCGGGGCGTTCCCTGCTGGCGTTCCTGGACCCGGCCGGGCGCGACCTGGTGCAGCGGGAGACCGGGATCCGGCGCGCGGGCCAGGGGAGCCGCTACCTCTGCCCCATCGTCCGCGAGGACGGGGAGCGGCGCCTGCTGGAGGTGAACGCCTCGCCGCTCACCAACGGCGCAGGGGGCTTCCTGGGCACCTCCGCGGTGTTCGAGGACATCACCGAGCGCAAGCAGGCCGAGGACGCCCTGCGCACCGCCCTCACCTTCAACGACCAGATCATCTCCTCCGCCCACGAAGGCATCATCGTCTACGACCTGCAGGGGCACTGCATCCTCTGGAACCGGTTCATGGAGGCCCTGACCGGCGTGCCGGCGGAGGCCGTGCTGGGGCGGGCGCCCGCCGAGGTGTTCGCCTTCGCCGACGCCGCGGGCATCACCGAGGGGCTGCGCAAGGGGCTCCTGGGCGAGCCCACCACCAGCCAGGCCTTCCCCTGGAGCGTGGCGTCCACCGGGCGCTCCGGCTGGGCCACCTCGGTGCACGCGCCCATGCTGGGCAGCGCCGGGGAGATCATCGGGGTGGTGGAGACCGTGTCGGACATGACCGAACGCAAGCGGCTGGAACAGCTCCAGCACCAGCTCGAGCTGGAGCTGCACCACTCCCAGAAGCTGGAGAGCCTCGGCAGCCTCGCCGGCGGCATCGCCCACGACATGAACAACGTGCTGGGGGCGGTCCAGGCCATGGTCCAGACCCTCCAGGTCAAGCACGCCGCCGTGCCGGGCCTGCTGCCGGAGCTGGCGATCATCGAGCGGGCCTCCAACCGCGGCCGCGACCTGGTCAAGGGCCTCACCAACTTCGTGCGCAAGCACCTGGAAGAGCCGGAGCTGCTGGACCTGAACCGGCTGGTCCGGGAAGAGCTGGAGCTCCTGGGCCGGACCACGCTGCAGAGGGTCGTCCTGGTGGCGGACCTGGAAGAGCCGCTGCCGCCGGTGCTGGGCGAGCGGGGCGCCCTGGCCGGGGCCATCATGAACCTCTGCGTCAACGCCATGGACGCCATGGCGGACCAGGGCACCCTCACCCTGCGCACCCGGATCCTGCCCGCCGGCGAGGTCGGCCTGTCGGTGCAGGACACCGGGGCGGGCATGGCGCCGGAGGTGCTGGCCCGGGCCATGGAGCCGTTCTTCACCACCAAGGCCATCGGCCAGGGCACCGGGCTGGGGCTGGCGATGGTCTACGCCACCGCCAAGGCCCATGGCGGGAGCGTGAGCCTCCAGAGCCGGGTGGGCCAGGGCACGACGGTCCTGGTGCGGCTGCCGGCGGCGGCCCCGGCCGAGGGGCCGGAGGCGCCGGACGGCGCCCCGGCCCAGCGGCCCGGCCCGCTGCGGATCCTCCAGGTGGACGACGACGAGCTGATCCTGGCCTCCATCCCGCCGATGCTGGAGCAGCAGGGCCACACCGTGGCGACGGCCTCCGGCGGGGAGGAGGCGCTGCGGCGCCTGGCGGCGGGCCTGGAGGTGGACCTGGTCATCCTGGACCTCAACATGCCCGGCCTCAACGGCCTGGAGACGCTGCGCCAGCTGCGCGAACTGCGTCCCCAGCTGCCGGTGCTCCTGGCCACCGGCTACCTGGACCCCGCCACCGAGGCGGTCCTGGCCCGGAGCGGCAGGACCCTGGGCATCGCCAAGCCCTTCACCATGGACGACCTGAACACCCTCCTCCGCAAAGTCGCCGCCTTGGGGTGATCCGGGTCCCTACCATGATTCGCTGCTGTGTCGGCTCGCTGGCGCTCGCCTCTCCAGCAGCGGCGTGATGGAGGGACCCGGATCCCTACTTGGCCTGCCCGTAATAGGCACCGGAGCCGTGCTTGCGGAGGAAGTGCTTGTCCAGGAGCTGGCGCGAGATGCCCTTGGGCGCGCCGACGGAGCGGGACAGGATGGCGATGCGGGCCACCTCCTCCAGCACCACCGCGTTGTGCGCGGCCTCCAGGACGTCCCGGCCCCAGGTGAACGGACCGTGGCCGGACACCAGCACCGCGGGCATGGCCGCGGCGTCGATCCCCCTGGCCCGGATGGTCTCGATGATCACCCGGCCGGTTTCCAGCTCGTAGGCGCCGCCGATCTCCTCCGGGGTCAGCGGCCGGGTGCAGGGCACGGCCCCGTGGAAGTAGTCGGCGTGGGTGGTGCCTTCCGCGGGCAGGTCCGCCCCGGCCTGGGCCCAGGCGGTGGCGTGGGCGGAATGGGTGTGGATGACCCCGCCGATGCTGGGGAAGGCCTGGAACAGCGCCAGGTGGGTGGCCAGGTCGGAGGAGGGCTTGAAGTGCCCCTCCACGGTCCTGCCGTCCAGGTCCACCACCACCAGGTCCTCCACCCCCATGCCCTGGTACTCCACGCCGGAGGGCTTGATCACCACCAGGCCGCGCTCCCGGTCGATGCCCGAGGCGTTGCCCCAGGTGAACAGCGCCAGCCCGTGACGGGGCAGGCTGAGGTTGGCCTCGAGCACAGCCTGTTTCAGATCGCCTAGGTTCATGCCGGATCTCCTTCCCGTTGCCCCTGCCCATGGCCAGGGGGCGCGAAGCGCGTTGCCGCCTGCATGGACGCTGGGACTGATCCATTGAATGTAGGAGGGGATAAGCCCCACTGTCAAACGGCGAATCCGGGCCCGGCGGGTATTTTCGCGACTGGCGAAAAACTGCTTGACAGGTTTTGGAATCAGTCACAGAGTTCATGACAACGTTGCCATTGCGATTTGAGCACCACCCAAACCACGAGGATCTTCATGGTTGAAGCAGCTGTTGCGGGAAATGAGCCATTCCTTCTGGAGATGCGGGACATCACCAAGTCCTTCCCGGGGGTGCAGGCGCTCAGGTCCGTGGGCCTGAAGGTGGCCAAAGGCTCCGTGCACGCCCTCATCGGCGAGAACGGCGCGGGCAAGTCCACTTTGATGAAGGTGCTGATCGGCATGTACCGGGCCGATGCCGGGGAGATCCTGTTCCGGGGCAGGAAGGTCGCCATCCTGGATCCCGGCGAGGCGCTGCGTCTGGGGATCTCCATGATCCATCAGGAGCTGAACCCCATTCCCGGGATGACCATCGCCGAGAACCTCTTCGTGGGCCGGGAGCCGACCTTCCCTCTGCTCGGGGTGGTCAACCGGTCCCTGATGAACCGCAACACCGTCCAGTGGTTCAAGGAGATCGGCCTGGACATCGACCCCACCACCAAGGTCGCCGCCCTGAACGTGGCCGAGCGGCAGATGCTGGAGATCGTCAAGGCCATCTCCTGCAATGCGGACCTGATCATCATGGACGAGCCCACGTCCGCCATCACCGGCCGGGAAGTGGAGAAACTGTTCGGCATCATCCGGACCCTCACCGCCAAGGGCAAGTCCGTCATCTACATCTCGCACAAGATCGACGAGCTGTACCAGATCTCCGATGTGATCACCGTGCTCCGGGACGGCCAGTACATCGGCACCCGGCCGACCGCGGAACTGGACCGGCAGACCCTGATCTCCATGATGGTCGGGCGGGAAATCAGCAACCTGTTCCCCAAGGAGGACGTGGCGCTCGGGCCGGTGGTGCTGGAGGTCCAGGGCCTGTGCCAGTCGGACAAGGTGAAGGACATCAGCTTCACCCTGAGGCAGGGGGAGATCCTGGGCATCTCGGGCCTGATGGGCGCCGGCCGGACCGAGATGGTGGAGACCCTGTTCGGGCTGCGCAAGGCGTCCCGGGGCACCATCAGGATCCACGGCGAGGCCGTCAAGCTGGGCTCGCCCAACGCCGCCATCGCCCACCGCCTCGCCCTGGTTTCCGAAGACCGCAAGCTGTACGGGCTGAACCTCAAGGACAGCGTCAAGAACAACGTGACCCTGGTGAACCTGGCTCAGTACTGCCTCGGCGGCATCGTCCGGCAGGGGCTGGAGAAGAGCGTCTGCGCGGCCCAGATCGAGCGGTTCAACATCCGGACCTACAGCCAGGCGCAGATCGCCAACACCCTGAGCGGCGGCAACCAGCAGAAGGTGGTCATCGCCAAATGGATCCTCACCGACCCGGACATCATCATCCTGGACGAGCCGACCCGGGGCATCGATGTGGCCGCCAAGGCCGAGATCCACCGGATCATCGTCGCCCTGGCCAAGGAAGGCAAGGCGATCCTCCTGATCTCCTCGGAACTGCCGGAGATCATGGGCATGAGCGACCGGGTCCTGGTGCTCCACGAAGGCCGGCTCACCGGTGAATTCGCCCGGGAGGACCTGGATCAGGAATCGATCATGATGTGTGCCACGGGACAAGAACAAAGGAGCCAAGTGCAATGAACCTAACCCAGACGACCAGCGCTACCCGTCATCCGGAACTGCCCCGTGTCCCCGTCCGCAGGGTCCTGGCGAAATACGGCATCTACATCGCGTTCGCGGTCCTGTTCGCCATCCTTTCCTTCAGCTCCCCGTCCTTCCTGTCGGTGCAGAACATCCTGAACGTGCTGCGGCAGACCTCCCTGAACGGGATCATCGCGGTGGGCATGACCTTCGTCATCATCACCGGCGGGATCGATCTGTCGGTGGGCGCCATCGTCGCCGTGGCGGCTGTCCTGGCCACCTCCTATGCCCATCCCGGCGCCTATCCCATCGTGGTGCCGGTGCTCATGGGGCTCGTGTTCGGCGCCCTGGCCGGCTTCATCAACGGCTTCACCATCGCCAAGGGCAACATCGCCCCGTTCATCGTCACCCTGGGCATGATGACCATCGTCCGGGGCACCGCCCTGGTCTACACGGGCGGGCGCCCCATCATCGGCCTGACTGACCAGTACAAGTGGATCGGCGGCGGCTATTGGCTCGGCATTCCCGCGCCAGTCTATTTCTTCCTCCTGGCCGTCCTGATCGGGCATTTCCTCCTGGCCTACACCAAGTTCGGGCGGCACGTCTACGCCATCGGCGGCAATGAGCAGGCCGCGCGGGTCTCGGGCGTGAAGGTGCACCGCATCATCATCGCGGTCTACACCCTGGCCGGGCTGTTCGCCGGCTTCGCCGGGGTCGTGCTGTCCTCCCGGGTCATGACCGGTTCGCCCGTGGCCGGCCTCGGCTACGAGCTGGACGCCATCGCCGCGGTGGTCATCGGCGGTACCAGCCTGTCCGGCGGGGTCGGCAGCATCCCCGGGACCATCGTCGGCGCCCTGATCATCGGTTTCATGAGCAACGGGCTCGATCTGTTGAATGTCTCCTCTTATTACCAGCAAATCGTCAAGGGCATGATCATCATCGTCGCGGTCCTGGTGGACCAGAAGAACAAGCAGGTGAAGTAGAGCTACGAGGGCAGCCAGTCACTGAAGCAAGGCCATGCAGCGCATTGTTGCCGGCAGGGAGGGCTCTCCCTGTTGGGGAACGTTTAGTCCAAAACCCACGAAGGAGGAACGGAAAATGCGAAAACTACTCACGGTCCTGGCGACGGGATGTCTGCTCTGCGGGGCCACCGGGCTCTCCGCCCAGCAGGTGAAGATCGGCATCACCTATCAGAACCTGCAGAATGAATTCATCCTGGGGATCCAGGATGCGGCCAGGGCCAAGGCCAAGTCCCTGGGGGCCGTCCTGCTGGAGAACGACGGCCAGGGCCAGGCCGAGACCCAGATCGCCCAGGTTGAGAACTTCATCGCCCAGAAGGTCAATGCCATCATCCTGAACCCCTTCGACAAAGAAGGCTGCGCTCCGGCCGTGGAAAAGGCCAACGCCGCCGGCATCCCCATCGTGGTGTGCAACGCCCAGGTGGTGAACGTCGACAAGGCCGCCTGCTATGTGGGTTCCAACGACATCGACGCCGGCGAGATCGAGATGAAGTACATCGCCGGCCTGCTGAAGGGCAAGGGCAACATCGTCATCATCCACGGGCCCAACGGGCATTCCGCCGAAGTGCAGCGGACCATCGGCAACAAGAACATCCTGAAGCAGTTCCCCGGGATCCACGTGCTGTTCGAGCAGACCGCCAACTGGGACCGGGCCCAGGCCATGAACCTGATGGAGAACTGGATGCAGACCGGCAAGCCCATCAATGCCGTGGTGGCCCAGAACGATGAGATGGCCCTGGGCGCCTTCAAGGCGATCGAAGCCGCCAACAAGCAGGCGCAGATTCCGGTCATTGGCATCGACGCTATCGCCGACGCGCTCAAGTCGGTGCAGGATTCGAAGATGGCCGCCACCGTGTTCCAGGATTCCCACGGACAGGGCGCCGGCGCCGTGGAAATGGCCTTCAACCTGGCCAAGGGCAAGAAAGTGGCCAAGACCGATTTCATCCCCTTCCAACTGGTCACCAAGGCAAACCTGGCGAAGTTCATGTAACTGCGATATCTGCCCGGCGACCACACTGCCCGGGTGAACCACGGCCAACCCTGACACCGGCCGGGAGAATGTCTCCGGGACGGGGCTCCAGGAAGCCAACATTCCAGTGGAGGAACGGACATGAAAAACCTATTGACCGCCATGGCAGCTGGATTGCTGCTGCTCGGCAGCACTCAACTCGTCGCCCAGCAGGTGCGGATCGGCGTCAGCTACCAGAACCTGGGCAATGAGTTCGTGGTGAGCATCGCCGATGCCACCAAGGCCAAAGCCAAGGCCCTGGGCGTCACCCTGATCGAGAGCGACGGCCAGGGCACCGCCGAGACCCAGATCTCCCAGGTGGAGAACTTCATCGCCCAGAAGGTCAACGCCATCATCCTCAATCCCATCGATCGCGAGGGCTGCGCCCCGGCCGTGGACAAGGCCGTGGCCGCCGGGATCCCCATCGTGGTGGTCAATTCCGAGACCACCAACCTCGACAAGGCCCAGGCCTTCGTCGGCTCCGACAGCGTGGAGTCCGGCAAGATCGAGATGCAGTACATCGCCGACCTGCTCAAGGGCAAGGGCAACATCGTCATCATCCACGGCCCCAACGGCCACTCGGCTGAAGTGCAGCGCACCCTCGGCAACAAGGAAGTGCTGAAGAAGTACCCCGGGATCCACATCCTGTTCGAGCAGGCCGCCGACTGGGACCGCGCCGCGGCCCTCTCCCTGATGGAGAACTGGCTGCAGACCGGCAAGACCATCAATGCCGTCGTCGCCCAGAACGATGCCATGGCCCTGGGCGCCCAGAAGGCCATTGAAGCGGCCAACAAGCAGAACTCGATTTCGATCATTGGCATCGATGCCATTCCCGATGCGCTCAAGGCCGTGGCCGATGGCAAGATGGCCGCCACTGTGTTCCAGGACGCCGCCGGCCAGGGCGCCGAGTCCGTGGTCGTGGCCCTGAAGCTGGCCAAGGGCCAGAAGGTGCCCAAGAACACCATCATCCCCTACCTGCTCGTCACCAAGAACAACCTGTCCAAGTTCGTCAAATAAACCGAAGTACCAGCCCGGCGGGCCAGCACCGCACACCCCGCCGGGCATACAATCAGCAGCATCGCCATAAGGAATATCACTTTGTCCTCCGTCATTGACGTCGCCCGGCACGCGGGTGTTTCTCCCAGCACGGTCTCCCGGGTCATGCGCGGGACCGGTCCGGTCGATGATGCGACCCGCAGGAAGGTCCTCGAAGCCGTGGAAATCCTGGGCTACAAACCCAACCTGCTGGCCCGGGGACTGCGGACCCGCAGCGGCAAGCTGCTCGGGCTCATGGTCCCCGAGATCCTGCACGAGACCTTCGCCACCTTCATCTGCCATGTGGAGGAGGCCTGCATGGTCCGGGGCTTCACCATGATCCTGGGCAACACCCGGGAGGATCCCGCGGTGGAGGAACGGGTGCTGGAGAACCTGCTCGGCCTGAACGTGGACGGCATCATCATCTCCCAGGTGTCCGACACCAGCTCGGCCCTGAAGACCTTCCGGGACCGCGGCATCCCCGTGGTGGGCATCGACCGCGCCCTCCAGGAGGAAGAGGTCGACCATGTGATCGTGGACAACTGCGAGGCCGGGGAGATGGCGGCGAAATACCTGTACTCCATGGGGCACCGGGCCGTCGCCTGTCTCCAGGGGCCGACCCCGGTCCGGCTCAGCCGGGAACGGTTCGAAGGGTTCCGCAATTTCTACCGCACCAAGGGCCTGGAAGTGGATTCGGTGGTCGGGGACGATTTCGGCTACGAGACGGGCATCGTCGCGGTCCGCTCGCTGCTGGAACATTGCCGGGAATTCACCGGCCTGTGGGCCGAGAGCGATCACCTGGCCATCGGCGCCATGCACGAGCTGAAGCGCCTGGGGGTCCAGATTCCCCAGCAGGTCTCCCTGATGGGCATGGACGACATCAAGACCAGTTCCATGATCTTTCCTTCCCTGACCACCATCCAGCAGCCCTACAAGGAGCTTTGCGAGAAGGCGGTGGAACTGCTGATCGAACGCATGGCGGACCCGGGGCTGCCCATCCGGAAGGTCGTCATGTCCCCCAGCCTGGTCATACGCGACACAGTACAGCGGATCTGAGGCTGCGCCATGGGACGGAGTCCACGAACAGATCCAGCGCCACCGGATGGCAACGATGTCAGCCACCGTTTCACTGCAATCATTTTGGAGGATGCTCGATGAGTAACCTGGGAAACCTGCTGGAAGCCTTTGACCGGAACGGCGGCATCCTGCGCCTGGCCCCCGTGTTCGTACCCCGGCGCTTTTCCAGCGCGGGCAAGCGGCTGCGGCTGCATCCGGACGACTACTATCCCCTGGGCACGGCCCGGGGCTCCATCAAGGAACGCTGGTTCTCCTCCGTGATCGCCGCCATGAACGGTCCCCTGGCCCCGCCTGACGAAGGCATGAGCTATGTGGACCTCACCGGAAGCCGGGACGGGCTGTTCCTGTTCAAGGACGCCGTGACCGCCCTGGGCGCGCAGATCATCGGCCAGGAACTGCAGGACCGCTTCGGCACCTGGCCCATGTACTCCAAGTTCTTCGACTTCGACGCGCCGCTGTTCCACCATCTGCACCTGCGGGACGAGGACGCCGCCAAGGTCGGGCGCAAGGGCAAGCCCGAGGCCTACTACTTCCCGCCCCAGCTGAACAACCACCCCGGCCAGTTCCCGCACACCTATTTCGGCTTCGATCCCGACGTGACCAAGGAGGAAGTCAAGGCCCGCCTGGCCCGGTACGAGACCGGCGACACCCGCATCACCGAGCTGTCCCGGGCCTACCGCATCGAGCTGGGCACCGGCTGGTACACCCCCCCGGGGGTGGTCCACGCCCCGGGTTCGTACCTGACCTACGAACCCCAGTGGAACTCCGACGTCAACTCCGTGTACGAGAACATCGTCGCCAGCGAGATCTATCCCTATGAGTTCCTCGTGGAGAACTGCCCCGAAGACCAGAAGCGCGACCTGGACTACGTGATCGGCCTGATGGACTGGGACAAGAACGTGGACCCCCACTACCGCAAGAACTACTTCCGGCCTCCGGTGGTCGCCACCCAGGACGAGAACCACGTGGAGAAGTGGGTGGTCTACCACACCGGCTACATCGCCGCCAAGGAGCTGACGGTGCTCCCCGGCCGCACCGCGGTGATCAAGGACGTGGCGGCCTACGGCTGCATCATCACCCAGGGCCACGGCAGGTTCGGCGCCTACGACGCCGAGTCGGCGACCATGCTCCGCTACGGCGGCCTGAGCGCCGACGAGTACTTCGTATCCGAACCGGCCGCCCGGGCCGGGGTGAAGGTGGTCAACCTCAGCCTGACCGAGCCCCTGGTGATGCTCAAGCATTTCGGCCCCAACGCCGGCGACCCGGGGATGCAGCCATGAAGGCCCAGACCATCACCTATTTCGGGCGCCGGTCGGTGAACCTGGAGAACACCCGGGTCAGGACCGTGATCGACGCCCTGGGCGGCATGATGCCGGAATTCAGCCTGAAGCGCGGCAAGGGGGGGATCAACGCCCACTGGATCCCGGACTTCCGGGACAACTCCGGCCGGCCCTACGAGCAGAACGAGCGGGCCGACTACTGGAAGGTGAAGCTGCTCTACCTGATCTCCGGGGATTTCCTGGCCAGCCCCAATTTCGGCATCCCCTGCACCGTGGACGGGGTGGCCCTGCAGGCCCACGGCTGGGCGGCCAACGAGGCCTGGACCATCCAGGACCAGGGCGTCTCCGCCGAAGCCGGCCTGGCCTTCGCCCGGTTCCACCTGGACAGTCCCGCGGCCGCCATGCCCCTGGCCTGGGACAAGTGCGACCTGGTCCTGGAGGACCAGGCCGCGTACTACTCGATCATGCGGGTGCGCAACACCGGGACCCGGCCGATCGACATCAACATGACCCGGCACAACACCCTGGGGGCGCCGTTCCTGCAGGCCGGATGCCGCATCAGCCTGAGCGCCGACCGCTTCCAGACCGTCCCCGTGCCCAGCGAGTTCGACCCCACCGGGCGGCTGCTCCAGGGGGTCCGGTTCGACGACCTGGCCCAGGCCCCGCTGCGCGGCGGCGGCACGGCGGACCTCACCGTGGTGCCGGGGATGATCGGCGCCACCGACTTCATCACCGGGGCGATCCCCGCCCACCTGGACCTGGGCTGGAGCTGCGTGGTCAATCCCACCCTGGGGCTGGCCTACATCTGCTTCTTCCCCGGGGCAGCCGGCCTGCCCGAAGGCGAAATCGCCCTCGGCTTCAACGACCTCTGGATGCAGTACGGCGGCCGCTCCTTCACCCCCTGGGCCCTGAACGAAGGGGGCGGCGACCGGACCTTCTGCCTGGGCACCGAGAATGCCGTGGGCGCCTACGCCAACGGGCTCGAATATGCCCGGGCGCACCCGGAACTGCTGGGCCGCTCCACCCTGGTGACCATCCCGGCGGGGGGGGAACGGAAACTCTGCTATGGCGTGGCCCTGGTGGAACTGGATCCCGACCTGCTGCGGGAAGGGGTGAAGTCGGTGACCGCCGAAGCCGGGCTGCTGGTGCTCAGGGGCCTCCGGACGGTGCAGAAGGTGCCGCTGGACGCCCGCTTCACCCGGGCCAGGACCTTCGAGGGTGCGCTTTGACGAGTACCGAACGCTGACCTGCTGCGGGGAAGAAATGAACAACTACTTCATGGGCATCGACAACGGCGGCACCGTGACCAAGGCCGTGATCTTCGACGCGGAAGGCCAGGAGATCGCCGCGGCCTCGGCCAAGGTGCCGATGCTCCGGCCCCGGCCCGGGTTCACCGAACGGGACATGGAAGCCCTGTGGCAGGCCAACGTGCAGGTGATCCGCGAGGCCCTGGCCCTGTCCGGCCTGGCCCCGGAGCAGATCCGGGGCGTCGCCTGCACCGGGCACGGCAAGGGCCTCTACCTCTGGGGCAAGGACGGCAAGCCGGCCGGCAACGGCATCGTCTCCACCGATGCCCGGGCCTGGGAGTACCCCCAGCAGTGGGAGCGGGACGGCACCGCCGCCAAGGTGTTCCCCCGGACCATGCAGACGCCCCTGGCCTGCCAGCCGGTGGCGCTCTGGCGGTGGTTCCAGGACCACCAGCCGGAGCTGCTGGAGCGGGTGCAGTGGGTGTTCGAGGTGAAGGACTATGTGCGCTTCCGGCTCACCGGCGAAGCCCGGGCCGAGGTCACCGACTATTCGGGCTCCAGCCTGATGAACCTGGCCGAAGCCCGGTTCGACCGGCAGCTGCTGCGGGACTTCGGGGTGGAGGACATGTTCGACAAGCTGCCGCCCCTGTGCCGTTCCACCGAGGTCTGCGGCCGGATCACCCGGTCGACGGCGGGGCTCACCGGGCTGCGGCCCGGGACCCCGGTGGCCGGCGGCATGTTCGACATCGACGCCTGCGCGGTGGCCATGGACGTGACCACCGAGGAGAACCTGTGCGTCATCGCCGGCACCTGGGGGATCAACGAGTACATCTCCCGCCAGCCGGTGCTGGACAAGTCGATCAAGCTGAACTCCCTGTTCTGCCTGCCCGGCTATTTCCTGATCGAGGAGTCCAGCCCCACCTCGGTGAGCAACAACGAGTGGTTCACCGACCTGTTCCTGGACAGCGAAAAGCGCCAAGCCGAGGCCCGGGGCATCGGCATCCACGCCCTGGCCGAGGAACTGGCCGCCTCGGTCCGCCCCGACGAGCAGTCCATCCTGTTCCTGCCCTTCCTGTACGGCTCCAACGACAACCCCCAGGCCAAGGCCTGCTTCATCGGCCTGGACAGCAGCCACACCCGGGCCCAGGTCATCCGTTCGGTCCTGGAGGGGATCGTGTTCTCCCACCGGGTGCACATCCAGCGGCTGCTGGCCAACCGGGACCGCCCCGGGGCCATCCGCCTGGCCGGGGGGGCCGTGAACAACCGCACCTGGTCCCAGATGTTCGCCGATGTGCTGGGGCTGCCGGTGGAGATCATCGACACCCGGGAACTGGGCGCGCTGGGCTGCGCCATGGCCGCTGCCGTGGCCTCCGGGCTGTATCCGGACCTGCAGGCGGCCGCCCGGAGCATGGTGCGGGTGCAGCAGCGGCTGGAGCCGGAACCGCGGAACCAGGCGATCTATGACCGGAAGTTCGGTCTCTTCGCCCAGGCGTGCCAGGCCCTGGATAGCCTGTGGCAGGCATTTTGAAATGATGCTATACTTAGATCGTATCCACCTTCCCAATCCGTCGACCGGTGTCTTGCAGGCTTCCGCCTCCGCGCGTGTCCTGGTCTGCCATGAAGCGAACAGCCCAGCCACCCCTCGCGACCAGGGTGAAAAATCGGTGTCGCCAACTTTTTTACCCATGACCGTGCCCGGGCACGTAACCCATCCCAGGAGGACCGAATGTTCGAACAGCTGACTTTCCGCCTCAACTACAACAACGCCGATTTTTCGGATCTGGTCATCCCGGCCGGCGACCGGGAGGTGCTGCGGGGCCTGGCCGGGGAGATCGCCGAGATCGCCCAGCGGCCGGTGATGCAGATCCGCAGGAAGCTGTGGACCGACCACAACGCCCTGAAGCCGACCCGGCCGCTGCTGCTGTGCGACCCGGAGAACGGCTGGAACGAGATCATCCCGGACGAGGACATCCAGTGCAGCAACAGCATCGCCCGCCACTGGGAGGGCTTCCTGCGCAAGCAGGTGTTCTGGGGCAACCGGATGCACGACGACTACATTGTCGAGGCCCGGTTCGACGTGCCCATGGTCTACCATCCCAGGACCTGGGGGGTGGCGGGCGCCAGCAGGGCCGCGACCATCCAGAAGTACGACGAGAAGGGCGGCGCCTACCACATCGAATGCGTGCTGGACGACTACGCGCAGCTCAAGGACATCACCAAGCCCGAACTTAACATCGACTATCCGACCAGCGCGGCGGTCCTGGACCTGGCCCGGGAGATCCTCGGCGACCTGCTCAAGGTGCAGCAGCACACCATCTGGTACTGGTCGGTGGGGATGACCGACGAGTACGTCTTCCTGCGCGGCATGGAAAAGCTGCTGTACGACTTCTACGAGGAGCCCGACGGCATCCACCAGCTGATGCAGATCCTCACGGACGGCATGATGGAACGGCTGGATTTCCTGGAAGCCCACGACCTGTTCTCCCTGAACAACGGCATGGACTACGTGGGTTCGGGCGGCATCGGCTGCACCGACGAGCTGCCCGGCCCGGATTTCGACGGCCACGTCAAGACCCGCCACATGTGGGGCCATTCGGAAAGCCAGGTGACCCTGGGGGTTTCGCCGGAGATGTTCGCGGAATTCATCTTCCCCTACCAGAAGAAGCTGATGGAGCGCTTCGGCCTCACCTGCTACGGCTGCTGCGAGCCCATGGACAAGCGCATCGACATCGTGAAGACGGTCAAGAACCTGCGCCGGGTGTCCTGCTCGCCCTGGGCCGACAAGCGCTTCATGTCCGAGAAGCTGGGCCGCGACTACGTCTATTCGCTGAAGGTCTCGCCCTCGCCCCTGGCGGTGCCGCACATGGACGAGGAGCTGGTGCGGGCCCAGCTGCGCCAGCACCTCCAGGACACCCGGGACAACTGCGTGGAGCTGCTGATGAAGGACAACCACACCCTGGGCAGGAACCCGCGCAACCTGACCCGCTGGGTGGAAATCGCCCGGGAAGAGATCGATTCCATGTAGACCCGCCGTACGGCGCGTCACCACCACCACCATCCTACCTAGGAGAACCGACATGACAGAACTAGTGGACCAGATCGCCCTGTGCGTGGAGCGGGGCAAGGTGAACCTCAAGTCGCCCTTCCCGCCGGACCTCAAGGGCCAGAAGGGCGTGGACGAGCTGACCCGGGAAGCCCTGGAAGCGGGCATCAAGGCCCAGGACATCCTGGAGATGGGCCTGATCGAAGGCATGCGCAAGATCGGCGTGCGCTTCCGCGCGGACGAGGTGTATGTCCCGGACGTGCTCATGGCGGCCAAGGCCATGAAGGTCGGCATGGCCCACATCCGGCCCTACTTCACCTCCGGCGAAGTCACCCGCAAAGGCCTCTTCATCATCGGCACGGTGGCGGGCGATCTGCACGACATCGGCAAGAACCTGGTCTCCATGGTCGTGGAGGGCGGCGGCTTCGAGGTGGTGGACCTGGGCATCGACGTGTCCACCGAGAAGTTCATCGAGGCCCTGGAACAGAGGCCCGGCGCAATCCTGGGCATGAGCGCGCTGCTGACCACGACCATGGCCAACATGGGCGAATCGGTGCTGGCGGTCAAGGCGCGCTTCCCCCAGACCCGGGTGGTGGTGGGCGGGGCGCCGGTGACGGAGAACTTCGCCAGGCAGATCGGCGCGGACGCCTACGCGGTGGATCCCCAGGCCGCCGTGGACTACTTGAACAGTCTGGTCGCCTAGGAACGGCCATTCCCCCCAGGAGGGTACTGCCATGGGCATCAGCCCAGAGGTCTTCGACTGCCAATTCGACGTGCCCGCGCTCTCTCGGCGCAAGAGGCAGATTGCCCGGGCCATGGGCTACCGGAAGGAGGTCCCGGACCTGGTCGCCGGCGCCATCGACACGGTGTGCGCCGCCCTGGAGGGCTCCTGCCGGCCGCGGGGCGGGTTCCGGGTGTGCTCCGACATCGCCTGCGATCCGGACGGCTTCCGCTGCGAAGACCGCTATTTCGCCACCGGCACGGTGATCGCCGAGTACCTCGCCAGGTCCGAGCGGATCGTCCTGGCCACCGCCACGGTCGGCGCCGGCTACGCCGAGCTGAAAGAGGCCTACGCCAGCGACGACGACCTGCTGATGGGCTATGTGCTGGATGCCGCGGGCTCGGAATTCGCCGAGCTCCTGGCCGACCAGGTGCATCACCAGGTCGCGGCGTTCGGCCGGGACCGGCAGCTGGGCTGCTCCAACCGCTACAGTCCCGGCTACTGCGGCTGGGCGACGGCCGAACAGAAGCACCTGTTCGCCCTGCTGCCCCCGGGCTTCTGCGGCATCACGCTCAGCGCCTCGGCGCTGATGACTCCCATCAAGTCGGTGAGCTGCGTCATCGGCCTGGGCCGCGAGGTGGTCAAGGCCGGCTACCGCTGCGACATCTGCACCCTGGAAAACTGCTGCAAGCGCCCCTGAGGAGGGATGATCATGTCTATTCAATACAACCATTTGGCCTATACGTCCCTGGACGATTTCATCTACGGCCGGGCGCCCCATCCGGTCACCACCCGGAACGGCCTGGTGATCGGGGGCGGGACCGTCTATCCGGAAGTGAATTTCACCCTGCCGTCCATGACCGTCACCACCCAGACCATGCCCGAGGTGAAGAAGGTCTACCAGGAAATGATCGACGGGGTCCTGAAGCGGGCCCACGAGCTCCATGCGCCAGGCCTGGTGGTCGAGCTGGAGCTGCTGCCGCCCATGACCGAACACCCGGAGTGGGGCATCGAGATCCACAAGCTGGTCCGTTCCGCCATGTTCGAGTTCGAGGCGAAGCACGGGCTGAAGAGCGCCATGCGCATCACGCCCAACGACCTCCGGGAGATGAACCGGCCCCCGGTCATGCGCGGCGGGGCCATCTGGGACCGGATGCTGGAGTCCTTCGAACGCTGCGCCCTGGACGGGGCGGATTTCCTGGCCATCGAATCCACCGGCGGCAAGGAACTCCATGACGATGCCCTGGTCAACGTCGACCTGCGGACCATCCTGTTCTCCCTGGGCGTGCTGGGCGTCCGGGACATGCGCTTCCTGTGGTCGCACCTCAGCCGCATCGCCCGGGAGACCCACAGCATCCCGTCCGGCGACTCCGCCTGCGCCTTCGGCAACACCGCCATGGTCCTGGCCGAACGGGGCTTCATCCCCAAGGTGGTGGCCGCCGTGGTGCGGGTCGCCACGGTCCCCAGGGCCCTGGTGGCCTGCGAGGAAGGGGCGGTGGGCCCCAGCAAGGACTGCGCCTACGAAGGCCCCTTCCTGAAGGCCATCGCCGGCATCCCCATCTCCATGGAGGGGAGATCCGCGGCCTGCGCCCATCTGAGCCCCCTGGGCAACATCGCCGCCGCCGTGGCGGACCTCTGGAGCAACGAATCGGTGCAGCAGGTCAAGCTGCTGAGCGGCATGGCGCCCGTCGTTTCCACCGAACAGCTGGTCTACGACTGCCGGATGATGAACGTGGCCGCGGCCAAGGGGCAGGCCGTGAACTACCGGGACCTGCTGACCGAATCCGACGCCGGCCTGGATCCCCAGGCCTACGTGCTCAAGCCCGAGGTGGTGTTCGCCATCAGCGAGCAGCTGGTCCAGATCGAGGATCCCTTCCTGCGCACCAAGCGGGCGGCACAGATCGCCCTGGAGACCGTGCGCAACGCCATCGACCGCAAGGAGGTCCTGATCGCCGACCGGGAGTACCCGTGGCTGGACCGGATGAGCGAACAGATCGAGACCATCCCGGACGACGCCGATGCCTTCTGGCACGAGATGCAGGACGAGGTGGACCTGGACAAGTTCATTCCGGCGGGCTACGGCCTGGCGGTGCGACCATGAAGATGGATATGGATGCGTGCGGGCGTGTCCGCGGCCAACATCGACGCCTACCAGGCCGCGCTGGACCGGTACAATTCCAGAAGCTAGCGTCCGCAGGACCATTTGCCATCACTCGACAGGAGGGGCGCATGCCCACACAGATTCAACTCGCCCGGCAGGGCCAGATCACCGGGCCCATGCAGGCCGTCGCCGAGCAGGAGGGCCTGGCGCCGGAGCTGGTGCGGGAACGGCTGGCCCAGGGCCATATCGTCATCCCCTGCAACCCGGCGCGCGGCGGCCAGCGGGCGGTGGGCATCGGCCTCGGCCTGCGCACCAAGGTCAACGCCAGCATCGGCACCAGCTCGGACATCTGCGACCTGGAACTGGAACTGCGCAAGGCGCGCATCGCCGAGGCGGAGGGCGCCGACACCCTGATGGAGCTCAGCGCCGGCGGCGACCTGGATCTCATCCGCCGGAAGGTCCTGGCCGCCACCAGCCTGCCCGTGGGCAACGTGCCGCTCTACCAGGCCTTCTGCGAGGCGGCACGGAAATACGGCGATCCCAACAAGCTGGATCCGGAATTCCTGTTCGAGCTCATCGAGCGGCAGCTGGCGGACGGCATCAGCTTCATGGCCATCCACTGCGGCCTCAACCGCTTCAGCCTGGAGCGGCTGCGCAAGCAGGGCTACCGCTACGGCGGGCTGGTGAGCAAGGGCGGCACCTTCCTGGTCTCCTGGATGGAGACCAACCACAAGGAGAACCCGCTGTACGAGCAGTTCGACCGGGTGGCGGCGCTCATGGCCAAGTACGACGCCGTGCTGTCCCTGGGCAACGGGGTGCGGGCCGGGGCCATCCACGACAGCCACGACCGGGCCCAGATGGCGGAGATGATCATCAACTGCGAGCTGGCGGAGATCGGCCGCGGCCTGGGCTGCCAGATGATGGTGGAAGGGCCGGGACACGTGCCCCTGGACGAGATCGAGGCCAACATCATCCTGGAGAAGCGCATGAGCGGCGGCGCCCCATACTATGTCCTGGGCCCGCTGCCTTCCGACCGCGGCGCCGGCTACGACCACATCACCGCCGCCATCGGCGCCGCCGAGGCCGCCCGCTACGGCGCCGACCTCATCTGCTACATCACGCCGGCGGAGCACCTGGCCCTGCCCAACGAGGACGACGTGCGCGAAGGGGTGCGCGCCACGCGCCTGGCCGCCCACGTGGGCGACCTGGCCAAGTACCCCGGGCGCCGGGAGCTGGAGAAGCGGGCCGCCATCACCCGGCGCGACAGCCGCTGGCCGGAGCACCTGGACCTGCTGCTGTTCCCGGAGAAGGCCAAGGAGATCCGCGCCAGCCGCATGCCGGCCAAGGAGGACACCTGCACCATGTGCGGCGACTTCTGCGCCAACCGCAAGGGCATGGAGATCTTCAGCGACTGCGTGGGCCCCGACAAATGCTTCTGAGGTCCGTCACCATCCGGGTGATCGCCGACGCGGCCGGGGTGTCCCGGGGCACGGTGGACAAGGTCCTGAACGACCGTCCCGGGGTGAGCACGCCGGTCCGGGAACGGGTGCGCAAGCTGGCCGCGGAACTGGGCTACAAGCCCAACCTGGCCGGCAAGTCGCTGGCCTTCCAGAAGAACCCGCTGCGCATCGGCTTCATCCTGCTGAAAGGCGGCGACCCCTTCTTCCAGGAGATCCGGGAAGGGGTCGACCAGGCCGCCCTGGAGCTGGCGGGATTCGGCATCGAGGTGGACTGCCGCATGATGGCCGGCGCTTCGGTGGCGGAACAGGTGGAGTGCATCCGCGCCCTGGCCCGGGAGCACCTGGCGGCCCTGGTGCTGTCGCCCCTGGACGACCCGGCGGTGGCGGAGGAGCTCAACCGCCTGGCCGCCGGGACCGGGATCAGGATCGTGACCTGCAACACCGACCTGCCCTCCGCCGACAAGCTCTGCTTCGTGGGCCAGCCCCTGCGCAAGAGCGGCCGGGTGGCCGGGGACCTGATGGCCAAGCTGCTGCCCCGGGGCGGCGACGTGCTGGTGGTTTCGGGCCTGACCCAGATCAAGGCGCACCGGGACCGCCTGGAGGGGTTCGTGGAGGTCCTCGCCGAGGAGCATCCCGGGGTCCGGATCGTCCACACCATCCACGACGTGGGCGACGACGGGATGTCCCACCGGGCGGTGGCGGCCTACCTGTCCAGCCACCCGGCACCCCAGGCGATCTACCTCACCGGCCTGGGCATCGCCGGCGTGGGCCGGGCGCTGCGGGAACGGGGCCGGCCGGAGATCCGGGTGGTCTGCTACGACCGGGTGCCCGAAACGGTGGCCCTGCTCAAGGACGGGATCATCGACTTCACCATCACCCAGGACCCCTTCATGCAAGGCTACCTGCCGGTGAAGCTCCTGTTCGACTACCTGTTCAACGGCAACGTCCCGGCCACCAAGGACCTGTACACCAGGATCGAGATCGTGACCCGGGAGAACGTCTGATACTCCATGGGGGACCGCGCGCTCGCGCTGCTCGCTCTCCGTCCCCCACACCCCACGCCATGCCCGGGCGGAGCCCGGGCATGGCGTCCGATGCTCCATGGGGGACCGCGCGCTCGCGCTGCTCGCTCTCCGTCCCCCACACCCCACGCTCTGCCCGGGCGGAGCCCGGGCATGGCGTCCGATGCTCCATGGGGGACCGCGCGCTCGCGCTGCTCGCTCTCCGTCCCCCACACCCCACGCCATGCCCGGGCATGGCGTCTAGCCGAGGCCTTCGAGGTTCTGCAGCTTGCCGCGGAGTTCCGCCAGGCTGAAGGGCTTGCGCAGGCTGGAGACGTTCGGGCGGTCCTGCAGGAGCGGGGCGATGGAGGCATCGCTGTAGCCGGTGGCCATGAGCACGGCCTGCCGGGGCCGGAGCGCCAGCAGGCCGGCCAGGGTCTGCGCGCCGTTGAGGCCGGGCATGTTCATGTCGAGGATCACCAGGTCCACCTCCAGGCCGGCCTGGATGCGGTCCAGGGCCTCCTGGCCGGCCTCGGCGGTGTGCACCTCGTGGCCCAGGGCGGTGAGCATGGGGCCCACGGAGAGGCGGATGAGCTCGTCGTCGTCCACCAGGAGGATCCGCAGCGGACCCCGGGCCGCGCCGGGCGTGTCCTCGGCCCTGCCGGCGGCGTCCGCCGGGGCGTCCAGGGCCGGGAAGCCCAGCACCACCTCGGTGCCCCGGCCCGGCTCGCTGCGGATCTCGAAGCTGCCCTTGTGGGCCATGACCGTGCCGTAGACCATGGCCAGGCCCAGCCCGGTGCCCTTGCCCATGGGCTTGGTGGTGAAGAAGGGCTCGATGGCCCGGCGGGCCACCTCGGGACTCATGCCCTTGCCCGAATCCTGGATGGCCAGCTCGATGGCCTGGCCGGGGCCGCCGCGGGTCCGGAGCACCAGGGTGCCGCCGTCGGGCATGGCGTCCACGGCGTTGACGCAGAGATTGAGCAGCGCGTGGCTCAGCGCGCCCGCGTCCCCCTGGATCAGGCCCAGGGGCTCCTGGAACTCGGTGCTGACCCGCACCCGCTTCAGGGTGGTGTAGCTGAGCAGCTGGACCATCTCCCCGGCGATGCTGTTGAGGTTGACCGGGCCCATGGTCTCCAGGTCCTTGCGGGCGAAGTAGAGCAGGCTCTTCACCACGTCCCGGCCCCGGGTGCAGGCGCGGATGATGGTGTCCATGGGCCTGGCCCGGGGATCCTGGTCGGAGTACGCGGCGCGCAGGGCCGAGGCCATGCCCATGATGGCGGCCAGGACGTTGTTCATGTCGTGGGCCACGCCGCCGGCCAGGCTGCCGAGGCTCTCCAGCTTCTCCGCGTGCTGCAGCTCGGTCTGCAGGCGGCGCTGGGCGGCGGCCGCCTCCACCTGGGGGGTGCGGTCCCGGTTCACGCCGATGATGCGGATCGGCCGGCCCTCGGCGTCGCGCACCACGAGGCCGGTGGAGCTGATGTGGCGGATGCTCCCGTCCGGGTGGACGGCCCGGAAATCGATGGCGTAGGGCCGTTCCCCGGCCAGGGCCGCCCGGACCATCTCGTTGGCGGCGTCCAGTTCATCGGGATGGACGATGTCCCGGTACCAGACGTCGTAGTCCGGGACGCCGGGGCGGCGCTCCAGCCCGTAGAGCTCGTACATCCGGTCGTTCCAGATCACGGTCCGCGCCACCAGGTCCCGGTCCCAGATCCCCAGGCTGGCGGAGGCCGCGGCCAGTTCCAGGCGCTGGCTGCTTTCGCGCAGGGCCGCCTCGGCCCGGTCCTGCTCGGTGATGTCCCGGGCCAGGGTCAGGTTGCAGCGCTGGCCCTGGATCTCCAGCACGGAGGAGGAGATGAAGGCGATGAAGGTGCTGCCGTCCTTGCGCCGCATGGGCGCCTGGAATCCCAGCACGGTGCCGTGCGCCTTCAGCTCGGCCACGTGCCGCTCCCGGTCCGCCGGGTTGACCCAGATCCCCAGGTCCCCGGGCAGGGTGGAATGGCCGAGCACCTCCGCCCGGGTGTAGCCGTACATCCGCTCCCAGCTGGCGTTGAGATCCAGGGAGACCCCGGTGTCCAGCCGGGTGAGGTCCACCGCGTCCGGGCCCAGCCGGAAGATGTTGGCGAAGATCTGCTCCGAGGCCGCCAGCCCCTGCACATGGAGCTTGAGCGTGGCGTACAGCAGGCCCGAGGTGATGGCCACGAACAGCAGGCCCTTCACCGAGCCGGCCAGCATCATGGCCGCCGGGTCGCGGAACAGCAGCCGCACCGCCCGGTCGGAAAGGAGGATCCACAGGGTGGCGAACAGGGCATACAGCAGCACGATCCGCCCCAGCCCCAGCCGGCGGTTCACCCGCAGGCTGCCCGACAACCCGGTGTGGGCGCCGGCTGGTGGGCGGGAACGGCGGCGAAGGGGCACAGCGGACTCCGGTCCATTCGGGTGGGGATGAGCGCGCGGCGCGGCCGCGGGACGGTCAGAAAAGGCTCACGCCGTCCATCTCGGCCGGCTGCGCCACGCCCATGAGCTTGAGCAGGGTCGGCGCCACGTCCGCCAGGGCGCCGCCGGCGCGGAGCTGGACCCCCTCGAAGCCGGCGGCCACCAGCACGGCGGGCACCGGGTTGAGGGTGTGGGCGGTGTGCGGGTTGCCCTTCTCGTCGCGCATGCATTCGCAGTTGCCGTGGTCGGCGGTGATGAGCAGCGCGCCGCCCTTGGCCAGGGTGGCCGCGGCGATCTGGCGGATGGCGTCGTCCACCACCGCGCAGGCGGAGGCGGCGGCGGAGAGGTCGCCGGTGTGGCCGACCATGTCGGGGTTGGCGAGGTTGCACACCAGGAAGCGGAACTGGCCGCCGTCGATGGCCTTGACCAGGCCGCGCACCACCTCGTGGGCGCTCATCTCGGGCTGCAGCTCGTAGGTTGCGACCTTGGGCGAGGGGACCAGGATCCGCTCCTCCCCCGCGAAGGGCACTTCCCGGCCGCCGTTGAAGAAGTAGGTCACGTGGGCGTACTTCTCCGTCTCGGCGGTGCGCAGCTGCTTCCAGCCCTGGGCGGCCACCAGCTCGCCCAGGATGTTGGTGAGGTTCTGGGGCGGGTAGGCCACGGACACATAGGGTTCCAGGTCGGTCTCGTAGGCGGTGAAGGTGACCAGGTGGACCTTGGGCTGGCGTTCCCGCTTGAAGCCGTCGAAGCCGGGCATGACCAGGGCATGGCAGAGCTCCCGGGCCCGGTCGGCCCGGAAGTTGAAGAAGATGATCCCGTCGCCGTCCTGGATGGGCTGGAAGGCCTCGAGGCGGGTGGGGCTGACGAACTCGTCGGTCTCGCCCCGGGCGTAGGCGGCCTGGATGCCCTCCTGGGCGTCGGCGGCCTCGAACTCGCCCACTCCGTCCACCAGCATCTTCCAGGCCCGGGCCACCCGGTCCCAGCGCTTGTCCCGGTCCATGGCGGTGTAGCGGCCGCAAAGGGAGCCGATGGTCACCAGGGGGCAGTTGCGCAGCTGGAAGGACAGCCACTGGAGGTAGCCGTCGGCACTCTTCTGTTCGGTGTCCCGGCCGTCCAGGAAGGCGTGGATGGTGGCGGGGACGCCGGCGGCCTGGGCCCACTGGGCCAGGGCCGCCAGGTGGTTCTGGTGGCTGTGCACGCCGCCGTCGGACACCAGGCCCATGAGGTGGAGCCGGCCGCCCGAGGCCTTGAGTTCGGCCAGCAGGGCGGCCATGGCCGGGTTGTCCCGGAAGGTGCCCTTGCGGATGGCCGCGTCGATGCGGGTGAGCTCCTGCCACACCACCCGGCCGGCGCCGAGGTTCATGTGCCCCACCTCGGAGTTGCCGAACTGCCCCTCGGGCAGGCCGACCCCCTCGCCGCCGGCCTGCAGCTGGGTGGCCGCGTAGCGCCGGCGCAGGTCGCTCATCTGGGCCATGCCCGAGACGAAGGTGGCGTCGAAGGCGTTGCGCGGGCCGTCGCCGAAGCCGTCGAGGATGAGGAGGGTGACAGGGCCTTGGATCATGGTTGGGCCTTCAATGGGGGGAAAGGGGGTGGAGAGGAGGCGGAGAGGAGGACGCCGTTCCCTGGCATTGCCGGGAACGGCGTGGGGGTGTGGGGATCGCACGCCTGCGTGCGATGGAAGCGGACCGCAAAAAAGCGCGGTCCCCCCACAGGAGTATCAAGGCACTTGTTCGCCGTGGGGGTTGCAGAGGAGGAAGAGGACCGCCATGCGCACCGGCACGCCGTGGGTGACCTGCTGCAGGATCACGCTGTTGGGGCCGTCCGCCACCTCCGAGGTGATCTCCACGCCCCGGTTGATGGGTCCGGGATGCAGCACGGCCACGTCCGGCTTGCAGCGGCGCAGGCGCTCGGCGTTGAGCTGGAAGAACCGGGCATATTCGCCCTGGCTGGGGATGTAGGCGCCGGTGCCCCGCTCGAACTGGCAGCGCAGGGTCATGATGGCGTCCTGGTCCGGGAGCACGGCGTCCAGGTCGTTGCTGAGCTTCACCTCGGGCCAGGTGTCCTGGAGCCCCCGGGGGATGAGGGTGGGCGGCCCCACCAGGGTCACCTGGGCGCCCATCTTGGTGAGCAGCCAAAGGTTCGACCGCACCACCCGGCTGTTGCGGATGTCGCCGACGATGGCGATGCGCAGGCCCTCGAGCCGGCCGAACCGCTGGCGCAGGGTGTAGGCGTCCAGCAGCGCCTGGGTGGGATGCTCGTGGGCGCCGTCGCCGGCGTTGACGATGCTCGCCTTCATGTGCCGGGCCAGGAGCGCGTGGGCCCCGGGGGCGGCGTGGCGCATGACGATGAGGTCCGGGCGCATGGACTCCAGGTTCAGGGCGGTGTCCATGAGGGTCTCGCCCTTGCTCAGGGAGCTGGTGTCGGCGTCGAAGTTGATGATCTCCGCGGACAGGCGCTTCTCGGCGATCTCGAAGCTGTTCCGGGTGCGGGTGGAGTTCTCGAAGAACAGGTTGACGATCAGGCGCTTGCGCAGGGCCGGGACCACCTTGATCTCGGGCCGCTCGCAGACCTCCTCGAAGGCCCGGGCCTGGTCGAGGATGGCGGTGATGTCCTGGGGGCTGAGCGGCTGGATGCCGAGCAGGTGGCGGTGGGGGAAGAGGTAGCGTTCGCTCGGCATGTCAGGCCCGCGCTTCCAGGAACACGCCGTCCACGCCGTCCACTTCCTGCACCTTGACCGAGACCCGCTGGGCGAGGGGGACGTCCAGCTTGATGCCCATGAAGTCGGGCTGGATGGGCAGCTGCCGGCCGCCCCGGTCCGCCAGGGCGGCGAGCCAGATGCGGTCGGGCCGGCCGTGGTCCAGCAGCGCGTCCATGGCCGCCCGGATGGTGCGGCCGGTGAAGATCACGTCGTCCACCAGCACCAGGGTGCGGTCCTTGAGGGTGAAGGGGATCTCGGTGGGGCGCACGATCGGGCTGCCCGCCAGTTCCGACAGGTCGTCCCGGTAGAGGGTGATGTCCAGGGCGCCCAGGGGGATGTCCTTCTGCAGGATGTGCTCGAGCATGGCCGCCAGCCGCTGGGCCAGGAACAGGCCCCGGGTGCGGATGCCCACCAGCGCCAGGGATTCATTGTTGCCGAACGCGGCCACGATCTCCCGGCACAGCCGCTGAAGGTGGACCTCCACCTGCCTGGCGTCGAGCAGGCATGGTGCTTGAATGTCGGACATGGAACCTCCCGGATCAGCTCTTGCTTACAGTGTATCGGATGCGGGGGGGTTGCGGGCGGGGCGGCGCGTAGAATGGCTTCCAAGGAGGCCGCTTTGGAAAAACCGCTGGATGCCCTCGATGCCCTTGAGCCTGCGCTGCTCTGGCACCATTTCCGGGAGCTGTCCCGGATCCCCCGGGGCACCCGGAACGAGGCGGCCGCGGCCGCCTGGGTTGCGGAGCAGGGCCGGCGGCTGGGCTGCGCCGTGGCCCAGGATGCGGCCGGGAACGTGCTGATCCGCAAGCCCGCCGCCCCTGGCCGGGAGCACGCCCCGGTCACGGCCCTCCAGGCCCACGTGGACATGGTCTGCGAACAGAACGAGGGCACCGGCCACGACTTCCTGGCCGACCCCATCGAGCTGGTGCGGGACGGGGACCTGGTCCGGGCCCGGGGCACCACCCTGGGCGCGGACGACGGCATCGGCGTCGCCGCCGCCCTGGCGGTACTGGGGTCCGGCGAGCTCCGGCACGGGCCCCTGGAAGTCCTGGTCACCGTCGGCGAGGAGATGGGCCTCACCGGGGCCGCGGCACTGCGGCCCGGCACCCTCGAGGCCGCCTACCTGCTGAACCTGGACAGCGGCAAGGAGAGCCATCTCACCATCGGCTGTTCCGGCGGGCTGGACAGCGTCGCCACCCGGCAGGTGGGGCTGCGTCCGGCCAGCCCCGGCCGGGTGTTCCGGCGGCTCAAGGTTTCCGGGCTCAAGGGCGGGCATTCGGCCGGAGCCATCGACCTGGGCCGGGGCAACGCCGTGCAGCTCCTGGCCCGGGCGCTCTGGACCCTGGTGCCCGCCTTCGACCTGGAGCTGGCCTCCCTGGGCGGGGGCGACAAGCGCAACGCCATCCCCCGGGAGGCTTTCGCCCTGCTGTGCCTGGAGCCCGGCCGGGAAGGGGAGCTGCGCGCCGCCCTGGCGGAGCTGGAGGCGGACCTGCGGGCGGAGCTGGGCGGGTTCGACCCCGGCCTGGCCCTGGTCCTGGAAGCGGCCGCCGCGGCGGGCCAGGCGGTGATGGAGCCCCGGGAGGCCCGGACCGTGGTGGGTTTCCTCTACGCCTTGATGCACGGGGTCATCGCCCAGAGCCCCCTGATGCCCGGCCTGGTCCAGACCTCCACCAACCTGGCGGCGGTGGCCACCCGTTCCGGGGTGGTGGAGGTGGCGATGCTGCACCGGAGCTCCGTGGCCAGCGCCAAGGCGGCCGTCGCCGACCGGGTCGCCGCCCTCTGCGAGTTGGCCGGGTTCGAGGTGCGGCACAGCGGCGCCTACCCCGGGTGGCGGCCCGAGCCCGAGGCCCCCCTGGTGCGGCTGGTCACCGACGCGCACCTCGCGCTGTTCGGCCGGCCGATGCAACTCCGGGCCAGCCATGGCGGCCTGGAGTGCGGCCCCATCGGCGCCGCGCACCCCGGCCTGCAGATGGTCTCCTTCGGCCCCGACATGTGGGACATCCACTCCCCCGACGAGCGGGTGAGCATCAGCTCCGTGGCCAGCTTCTGGACGCTCCTGGGCGCGGTGCTTGAGGCGGTCTAGTAGAAAGATTCCAAAATACTAAATGTTATTTCAGAATCGATCTACTAGGCTTCCAGCACCGCCCGGACCTTCCGCGCCAGGTCCAGGAGGCGGAAGGGCTTCTGGATGAAATTGGTGTCCTCCCGCAGGAGCCCCCGCTGGGCGATGATGTCGCCGGTATAGCCGGAAATGAAGAGCACCTTGATGCCGGGCCGGGCCCGGGTGATCCGCTCCTGGAGCTCCCGGCCGTTCATGCCGGGCATCACCACGTCGGTGATGAGCAGCTGGATGGGCCCCGGGTGCTGCTGGGCCAGGAGGAAGGCGTCCAGGGGATTCAGCGCCGCCAGCACCGTGTAGCCCTTGCCCTCCAGGGCCATGCGGATGGCGTCCAGCATCGGCTTCTCGTCTTCCGCCACCAGGATCGTCTCCTGGCCCCCCGGGGCGTCCTGTTCCGCCCCGGGCTGGTCCGCCTGGGCCTGCTCGCCGCAGGCGGGGAGGTAGAGCTTGAACGACGTGCCCAGGCCCAGGTGGCTGTACACGGAGATGGAGCCGAGGTTCTGCTTGACGATGCCGTACACCGTGGCCAGCCCCAGCCCGGTGCCTTTGCCTTCGCCCTTGGTGGTGAAGAAAGGCTCGAACAGGTGCTCCAGGGTGAAGGCGTCCATGCCGCAGCCGGTGTCGCTGACCGTGAGGTTCACGTAGCCGCCCGCGGGCAGCCCGCCGTGCAGCAGGCTGGAGTCGTCGTCCACCTGGACCCCGGCCGTCTCGATGCGGATGGAGCCGGCGCCGGCCAGGGCGTCCCGGGCGTTGATCACCAGGTTCGCCAGGATCTGGCTCACCTGGGAAGGGTCCATGAATACATAATGCCGGCCCGGTGCGGGACGGAACACCAGTTCGATGTCCCGCTCGATCATCCGGTGCAGCATCTTCTCGTTTTCCCCCACCACCTCGTTGAGATCGATCCGCTTGGGCTGGGCGGGCTGCTTCCTGGAGAAGGCGAGCAGCTGCCGGGTGAGTTCGGCGGATCGATCCGCAGCCTGCTTGATTTCGTTCAGGCGCAGGCGGTGCGCGTCGGTCAGGTCCGTGGCCAGGAGGCCGATTTCCGCATTGATGAGGATGACGTTGAGCATGTTGTTGAAGTCGTGGGCCACGCCCCCGGCCAGCCGGCCCACGGCCTCCATCTTCTGGGATTGCCGGTACTCCGCCTCCATGCGCTTCTGTTCGGTGATGTCCTCCATGATGCCGATGAAGTGGGCGATGGATCCCGCCTCGTTGCGCAGCGGGGTGATGGCGGTCTGGAAGGTGCGGAGCGTCCCGGCCTTGTGCCGGTTGACCAGTTCGCCGCGCCAGACCTCGCCCCCCAGGATCGTCTGCCAGAGGCGCTGGTAGAAGGAGGCGTCCTGGATCCCCGCGTTCAGGAACCGGGGATTGCGGCCCAGCACCTCCCCGCGCTCGAAGCCGGTGGCGGCGAGGAAGGCGGAGTTGACCCATTCGATGGCCCCCTGGCGATCGGTGATCATGATCCCGTTGGCGGCGGCCTCCAGCGCGGCACTCTGCAGGCGCAGGCGGGACTCCACCTGCAGCAGCTCCTCCACCTGGCGAGCCAGCTGCTGGCTGCGCTGGTCGAGCTTCTGCACCAGGCGCTCATTGTACAGCTTCAGGAAGGTGCCCTCGGAAGTGGGCACAGGCTCGGGCAGCGGCAGGCTGCGCGCCTCGGTCTGCCGGATCACCCGCTGGATCTGCTCCAGGAAGGCTTCGGGTTCCATGGGCTTGCGCAGGAAGGCCGCGGCCCCCAGGGACAGGGCGAAGGCCTCGTCTTCATCGGATTGATAGGTGGCGGTGTAGATGATGAAGGGGATCCCGCGCAGGCGGGGGTCCACCATCCAGGCGCGGCAGAGGGCATAGCCGTCCATGACCGGCATGAGGATATCCGAGATGACCAGGTCCGGCCGGTTGTCCCGGGCCTGCTGCAGGGCCTCCTGGCCGTTCAGGGCGCAGGTCGTCGTGTGCTGCTGGCTCTCCAGGAGGAACTGGAGCAGCTTGAGGTTGGAAAGATTGTCATCGACCAGGAGGATTTTCATGACTGCCTCCGCGCCGCATCGGCGGAAATGAAAGCGGCGATCGTATCGGTGAACGTGTCCGGGTTGATGGGTTTCTCGAGATACTCCGTGAAGCCTTCCCGCAGGGCCTTCTCCCGGTCCCCCACCATGGCGTAGCTGGTGAGGGCGACGATGGGGGTCGCCGCCAGGGGCTGGATGGCGCGCAGGGCCCTGGCCACCTGGTAGCCGTCCATGCCCGGCAGCTGGATGTCCAGCAGGATGAGATCGAAGGGTCCGGCCTGGGCGGCGGCGATGCCGGACGGGCCGTCCGGGGCGGTCCGGAGCTCCACCTCCAGCGGCTCCAGGAGCATCGCCACCAGCAGGAGGTTGTCCGGATTGTCCTCGATCACCAGGATGCGTCTCATGCGGAACCTCCGGCCGAAGGCAGGATCAGGGTGAAGGTGCTGCCGCGGCCGGGCTGGCTTTCGACCGTGATGGTGCCCTTCATGAGCCGCGCCAGCCGCCGGCTCAGGGCCAGGCCCAGCCCGGTGCCTTCGCTGTGCCTTGCGAGCCCCGTGTCCAGCTGCTCGAACTCCCGGAACAGGCGGGGGATGTCCTGCTGGGCGATGCCCGGCCCGGTGTCCTCGACCGCGATCCGCACCAGGCCGGCATCCAGGGTCAGGCGGAGGTCCACCCGCCCGGCCAGGGTGAATTTCACCGCGTTGGAAAGCAGGTTCAGCAGGATCTGGACCACGCGCCGGCGGTCCCCGGTGAGGGGCAGCGCCTCCACCGCGAAGGCGTGGCCCAGGACCAGCCCTTTGGCCGCGGCGGCCGGCGCCATGGATTCCAGGGCCTCCCGCGCGGTCTGGACCAGGTCGAAGGGCAGGGCGGCCAGGCGCATCTCGGCCGCCTCGATCTTGGAGAGGTCCAGCACGTCGTTGATCAGCTCCAGCAGGTGGCGGCCGTTGCGCTGGACGATCCGCAGGGGTTCCACCTGCCGGGGCTGCAGCTCGCCCGCCATGCCCTTGAGCAGGACCCCGGTGAAGCCGATGACCGAGTTCAGGGGCGTCCGCAGTTCGTGGGACATGGCCGAGAGGAAGGCGGACTTGGCGCGATCCGCCGCCAGGGTCCGTTCCACCGCGAGGGCCAGTTCCTCGTTGGCCTCGCGCAGCAGGGCCGTGCGCTCCTCTACGCTGCGTTCCAGGTCGCGGGCGTGGGCCTGGAGCCGCTGGTGCAGCAGGGCGTTCTGGATGCCCGTGGCCACCTGGGAGGCCAGGGTCTCCAGGAAGGTGGACTGGGCCGCGAAATCGCGCCGGGAGGCCGAGGCCAGGCCCAGCACGCCGATGACCGCGTCGCCGCTGTTCAGGGGCAGCACGGCGAAGGACCTGATGCCGGCACGTTTGCACTCGTCCAGGGTGCAGCGGAGGTCTCCGGCGATGTCGATGGAGTAGAGGGCCCGCCCTTCCTGCGCGCCCAGGCCGCACAGACACTGGCCCACGCGGTGGACGGGGGTCTGCTCATGGCTCGGGCCCCCGGGTCCCGCCATGGCTTCCAGGAGCCGGAGCTCCGCCCCTTCCCGGAGGAACAGCTGGGCCAGGTCCGGCGACGTGGCCGCCAGGATGCCTTCCAGGGCGGCGTGGGCGCACGCGCCGAGGTCGAGGGTGGTGCTGAGGCGAGTGCTCACCTCGTTCAGCGCGGCCAGCTGGGTGGCCCGCTGCGCCACCCCTTCCTGGGCGATCCCCAGCTCCGTTCTCGTTCCCAGGGCTTCCAGGGCGTAGCCCAGATCGCCCGCAAGTTCTTCAAGCAGCCGTCCCTCCGCCAGGCCGATGGCGTCCGGCTCCCCGTGGAAGGCCATGAGGACACTCGACACCGCGCCGCCCTGGCGGATGGGGAAAACACAGGCCGTCTGGTAGCCCCGGGCCAGGGCGCGGGCGCGCCAAGGGGCGAATCCAGGATCGTGGGGGCAGTCCCGGAAGATGACGCCGCGGCCCTCGCGGATGGCCCGGCCCGATGGGCCTCGGCCTTCCGGGGTATCGTCCCAGCGGATCACGATATCATCCAGGTAGCCCGCCACGTGGCCCGCGGAGGCCACGGGCACCAGGCGCCCGGCGGCCTCGTCCTTGAAGCCCACCCAGGCCATGCGGAATCCGCCCAGTTCCACCAGAAGCCGGCAGGCCTCACCCAGCAGGGCGACCCGGTCCGTGGCGTGGACAATGGCCTGGTTCACCCCCGACTGGGTGCGGTACAGGCGATTGTGCAGCAGGAGCCTCGCCTCCAGGGTCCGCCGCTCATGCAGGGCCGCGGCCAGCACCAGGCTGGTGATCGCCAGGGTGGCGATGAAGCCCTGCTGGAGCAGCAGGGACGCGTAGCGCGACCCGGGCAGGATGAAGGGACCGACGCCCAGCACCGTGGCGATGGTTGCCAGGGCGGCCAGGAGCGCGACCAGGACGGACGCGTAGAAGGGCCCCAGGCGGAAGGTGCCCAGGACCAGGAGCGGGAAGAAGATGACGGCCATGGGCGGCAGCAGCGGGCAGACCCCGAACCAGAAGGCGAGCACCAGGGCGCCGGCCACCAGGGCATCCCGGTGCACCGCCCAGGGCAGGGCGGCCAGCTCCTTCCTGCGGAAGGTCAGCAGCAGGGGCACCACCACCAGCGCCCCGGTGGCGTCCCCGAGCCACCACGCCGTGCCCATGGCGCGCAGGGACCGCCACTGGCCGGTGGCGGCGCAGAAGCTCGCCGTGCCCACCACGGCGCTCAGGAGGGGGGCGAGGATGACGCCGAGCAGGAGGAACTGCATGACATGGGCCACCCGGTCGAAGGGGTCATGGGTGCCCGTGACGCGCCGGATGAGGAGTCCGGCCAGCAGCGCTTCGGCCGTGTTGCCCAGGGCGGTGTCCAGGGCCGTCCCCAGCAAGGGGGCCACCGGCAGGCCCAGCCTGGCCAGGAACAGGCCATTGGCCGCGAGGGCGCCCAGGAGGATGGCGGGCCAGACCCTGGGGCCCAGGCGGAGCACCGCGGCGATGGCGAGCCCGGTGGGGAGCCAGATGGTGGTGGCGTCGGTCCCCGGCACCGACAGGCCCAGGCCAAGGGTGGCCGACACGAAATAGGCCAGGGCCAGGAGCCCCAGCTGGACCGGCCTGGAGACGGAGAAACGCATATGACCCGAATGGTTCATCGTGATGCCGCCTGGGCTCTCGGTCTGGATGGGTGGCCTGAGTATGCGGCAGGCCCGTCCGGAAGCGTAGGCAAAATCTTGTGGTTTTGAAGAATCCAGAACCAGGCCATGGGCTCGTGGCGCCAGGAGCTGGCATGCGCTGGTCAGCTAGTCGGTTATGAGCGCGCGCAGTTCGTCGGTGCCGAAGTCGGAGGCGCAGGTGATGACCACCGCGCAGTGTCCGGGCTGGCTGTGGGGCAGGTCCACCTGGGCGGCGAAGAAGCCGTCGGCGTCGGTCCTGCCTCCGGTCAGGGTGACCGCCTTCTTGAGGCTGGAGATGACCCGAACGGTGACCTCGGCCCCGGGCACGGGACTCTGGCTGGCGCACAGCCGGGCCCGGACGTTGAACGCGAACGGCTCGCCGAACACCGGCCGGATGGGCCGCTCCAGCACCAGTTCCAGGGTGTCGGCATCGCCTTCGTGGGCCAGGTATTCCAGGATGGCCTGGTCCAGCGGCCGCTCGTTGAAGACCCGCTGCTCGGCCGCCTCGGGGTCGGTGGGCGTGGTGTCGTACTTGCCGTTCTTGATGTCCCGGATGACGGACTTGTGCTGGTCGTCCATGCGCGCCTGGATGGCCTGGTCCGGGACCGGGGGCTCGGCCAGGAGGTCGTCGTAGGTGCCGCGATAGCTGTCGAGGATCTCCCCGCCCAGGTAGATCAGGGTCTCGATCTTGGGGTTGGCCAGGCCCTTGTCCTCGGTCTGCACATGGAAGGTCCTGCTGCCGTGGCGCACATCGCTGTTGTAGCCGGTGATCACGGCCTTTCCTTCAGGCGCAGCCGTTCGGCCAGGTCGGGCATGATCTCCCAGGCGATCTCGCGGAGCACCTGGTCGCCCATGCGCGCCACCAGCGCCTGCACCAGCCGGTCCATGGCCGCCGGGTCGGCCAGGAGGCCGGCGAGGGGATCCGGGACGGCCGCCACTGCCGGAGCTTCCGCCGCCGGGGCCGCAGCCACTGCTGGCGCTTCCACCGCCGCGACCGGGGCTTCCGCCACCGCGACCGGGGCTTCCGCCACCGCCGGGGCTGCTGGTTCCAGCTCGGGCAAGGTGCCGGTCAGGTCGAGCCCGAACTCGAGTTCGATGGAAGGTTCGGCCAGGGTCGGGGGGTCCAGGATGTCGGACAGGGTGGTCACTTCGGCGGTCGCGGCATCGGCTTCGGCCAGCGGCTCGAGGGCGGTCGGGAGCGGCTCCTGCTCGCCCAGGGCCAGCCCCACCAGGGTGTCGCTCTCGTCGGACCAGTCGATGGGCTCTTCGCCGCCCAGGAGGGCCGGGGGCTCCGGCAGGACCGGCGCGGACTCCATGGCCTGGTCCAGGAACGCTCCCAGATCGGGCAGCTCCTGGCTGAAGGCCGGCTCCTCTTCGAAGCTGATCATGGAACTGTCCAGCGCCTCGGGGGCCGCTACGGGTTCGGGCAGGGTGTCGGCCAGCAGGAATTCCGGCACCGCATAGGCATCGCTCCCGGCCGGCGCGGGCTCCTCCGCGGGCGCGGCCTCGTCCTCGGGCGTGAACGAAGCGGGGAAGTTCAGGTTGCGCAGGCCTTCCAGATCCAGTTCCTCCAGGTCGAGGGGCTCGGCCTCGGCGGCCGGAAGCGTCCCTGCGTCCGCGGACTCCAGGGCCGCTGGAGCCTCCGGGGCCTCCTCCGGTGCTTCGAGCAGAAGATCCTCCGGGCCCAGGAGCAGGAGGTCGGCCTCGGCCGCGGGGACCACGAGCAGGTCCGGAATGCGCAGGCCGGGCTGGGTCCTGAAAGCGATGTCGGGCACCGGAAGGGCCGCGGCGGCCTCCGGGACTTCGGGCGCTTCGGCGACCACAGGAGCCACGGGCGCTTCGGGCACCGCGGGAGCTTCGGCCGCCGCCGGCGGGGCGGGAGGCGGCGGGGCCAGGACCGGGGTTTCCAGGAGCCGCTTGACCCGGTCCCCCAGATCCCGCAGTTCCACGGGCTTCTTCAGGAACCCCTGGATCGGGGCCAGCCGGAGCCGTTCCGGATCGACGATGTCCAGGACCCCGGCCATCATGGCCACGGGCATCTGCGCGGTGGACTCGGTCTCGCGCAGCCGCTTGAGCAGTGCCCAGCCGTCCATGCCCAGCATGGAG
>Ga0181516_10000400_pt1 | contig 40679 bp, 47 predicted proteins | sample PEATcosm2014_Bin_25_FD_121104 | JGI IMG/M metagenome (GOLD analysis project Ga0181516, IMG submission 121104) | Peatland microbial communities from MTU Mesocosm Facility, Houghton, MI, USA - PEATcosm2014_Bin01_10_metaG | ecosystem: Environmental > Terrestrial > Soil > Wetlands > Peat | place... | reverse complement strand
GCGCTCAGTTCATGACGCTACCGGGGATTCGCGGGATCTGGGCGTGGTGTATGAGCGTAAGACGGGCGTCGGAAGCGCCTCTGAATTTTCCGGAAACGGCTCCAGGGACAACGCCGGCGAATCTTTGCCGGCTGGGGAAGTAACTGTTTCACCTGGAGAGCCTCATGTGGGGCGTCGCGCTAATCGTTGGTATTTGGGGGTCTAGTCCTGGACACCTCTCACATCAACTAGTATCTTGAAAACCGAGGTTAAGCAGAAATGGCTGATGGTGCAATTACCACAACAACCGTATACGACAGTGAAGATTCTGCTGTCGTCGTGGCGATTTCCGCCCAGAACGGGTGGAACGCCGAAAGAACCCTTCGTGCCATCGCGAAAGGTAAACCAAAGCCCGCCGATGCCATCCGGGCACGGGCGGAAGTGGCGAAAGGAAGCAAGCGTGTCACGCTTTTCGAATTGGCACACGCGTACGAGGGGAAGAAGGTTCGTCATCCTCGTTTCTTCTGTCCCGAATGGATGGATCACGGGGATGGGACTCTGCGGTGCATGGGACGGATCCTCGGCAACAGTAACGGCGGTTCTGCGATTCACGCCATGCTGGTGCTTGGAGGGATCGAGCATTCTATCTCCATCCTTAATGTTAAGGGATCCGACTGTACGGTAGAGTATGGAGTTTGGACGATAACAGTAAGGGTGGGCACCGACCTTCCTGAACGCCACATCAGACAGATCGCCGACCGCATCGCGATCTTGGCGCTTCAATTAGGTCAAAAGTTAAGAATTTCGTCCAAAGCGCCAACTGAAGTTCCGGTTGAGATTTCGGTCGAAGTTCCGGTTGAAACTCCAGCACCACCGCCTACTACCGCACCCGTGTCAGATTTTCGTGAGAAGCGTCAGGTACGGACACGGGCGCGTCTGTTTGCACAAGTAGGACTAGGGGGATAGCTATGCCTTCTTCAACAACAAGCAATATCCGGGTCGGCGCGCATTCTGCAGCCGACCCGAAATTTTTATAGCGCCTTTATTTTTAAAAATGTTTTCTTCCCGATCTTCAGAGTCGCATCGCCGGTGACCTCCGTATTTGGGTCGGTGATCTTTTGATCGCGGTCGAGATCTTTTATTGCGCCTTCCTCAAAAAGCCGTCGGGCCTGCGTTTTGGATTCGGCGATCTTTTGCGTGACCAGAACATCGATAAGTTTTGTGCCGGCTTTCGCGCGCACGGTCGGCATGGCATCCGGAATTTTCTTATCACTGAAAACGTTCTCCCAGTTTGCCTGCGCCGCATCGGCTGCGCGCGCGCCGTGATACATCGTGACGATCTCGTGCGCCAGCTCAAGTTTCAAATTTTTTGGATTCTCACCGCGTGCGAGGCGCTGTTCTTTTTTCTTTATCTCCGCCATCGGCAACCGTGTGCAATCGATGAACGTCTGGATGATGCCGGGGTCGGGGAGCGCCATCGTCTTGCCGAACATATTTTCCGCGCTTTCGTTCAGGCCGATACCAGTGCCGAGGCTCTTGCTCATCATTTTTTCGCCGGTCGTGGGATTTACCAAAAGCGTGGTCGTCAAAACAAATTTCTCGCGGCCAAGATAGCGGCGCACGAGCGTGCGGCCGGCGAGCATATTGAACGTTTGGTCGGTGCCACCAATCTCCAGATCGACTTTCATCGCGACGGAATCGTAGCCCTGCAGGAGCGGGTACAAAAATTCGTGCACATAGAGCGGCGCGTGCTCGCGGACGCGCTTGGCGAACATGTCGCGCTCGAGCATCTGCTGAACGGTAAAGTTCGACGCGAGCTCGGCGATCTTCTCGAAGCTTAGCTTGGAAAGCCACGTGCGATTGAATTTGAACTCGATCGGATTTTTTTTATCTTTGAAGTCCAAAATTTTACCGATCTGCGCCTTAAAGGTTTTCAGATTGGCGAGCACCTCTTTGCGCGTGAGCGCGCCGCGGGCGGTGGTCTTATCGCTCGGATCGCCAATCATCGCGGTGAAGTCGCCGACCAGAACAATAATGCGGTGCCCGAGCTGATGCAAGCGCTCGAGCAATAGATAATTTGTTGAGTGGCCGAGGTGCACGTAGTCCGCCGTCGGATCAATGCCGACATACACAGTGATTTGCTTGCCGGAAAGCAAAAGCTCGCGCAGCGCATCGCGGCCCGGATAGATCGTGTCCACCGAGCGTGTCAAGAGCTCGTTGATCTTTTCTTTATCAACACTAATTTGGGGCGTCGCGGTTCTTGGCATGGGAAAGACAATAAATGATTACCTCTCAATGATACGGCTTTTTTCAGTGAATTTCCACGATGCGGTAAACACGCGGGCCGTTCGCGGTTTCAACGCTCACCGTGTGGCCGACGATGTGGCCCATGAGCGCCGCGCCGAGCGGGGATTGGTGCGAGATGCGGCCGGCGCCGGGATTGGTCTCGTAAGGGCCGAGAATGGTATAGGCGGTGAGCGTTTTTGCGCTGTCAGATTCCAAAACGACGGTGCACCCGAGCTGTACGGTGCCGGATGTATTCGGTCCCGCAGGAATAATGACGACGCGCTTAAGCTGATCTTCCAAGCTGAGCACCTGTCGGTTTGCGCGCCGGAGCAACCCTTTCGCTTCTTTGTATTCGGCACTGTCCGAGCGATCGCCGTACGCGGCGGTGCGTGCGGCTTCTTCCGCGAGTGCGGGTAGGGATGCTTTTATCCGCGTCAATCGCTCCTGCATGCGCGCATGCGCCTCGGCAGTAAGCGGAATAGGATCATTGTCAATTTTTTGGGAGCGCGTGTAGCGCCGCCGCGGGGGAGTGACCATGCTTATATGGTATATTAGTCATATGCGCATAACAAATAATACTGTCGCCGCGATCGCGAAAAAATACGGTACGCCACTCTATATTTATGACGCCGCGATGATCGTGCAAAAATGCCGTGAGCTCAAAAAAGCCGTGCCGAGTGTGGGGTGGTATTATGCCTGCAAAGCGAACACCAACGCAGAGGTGATGAAGCTGATCGCGCGCGAGGGCTATGGCATCGAGACCGTCAGCCCCGGCGAGATCGCCGCCGCGCGCGCCGCGAAAGTTCCCGTATCAAAAATAACATTCACGTGCAGTAGCATCGACGAAGCCGAGTTGGTGGCGGTCGTGAAGCAGGGGATCCGCGTCCATCTCGATTCCTTGCGGCAGGTTGAGATCGTGGGAAAGCATTTTCCGGGCAGCAAAGTTTCGGTGCGGTTGAACCAGGGTATCGGCGCGGGCCATCATTCGCACGTCATCACCGGCGGACCGGATAGCAAGTTTGGTATTGACGTGAGGCAGATCGCGGAGCTTTCGCGGCTGGGGAAAAAATATCGACTGCGCGTGACGGGATTGCATCAGCACATCGGTTCGAATATTCTCGACGGCGCGATGGTGATGAAGGCGATGAACGCGCTCTTTGAGACCGCGATGCTTTTCCCCGAGCTCGAGCATTTGGATTTCGGCGGCGGACTCGGTGTGCCGTATCGGCCCGACGAGAAAAAATTGGATGTTATCGCTCTTGGCAAAAAGATCGCGCGTTCTTCCGAAATATTTTTCAAAAATTACGCCCGCCGCGTTGCGATGTCATTCGAACCGGGCCGCTATCTTGTCGCCGAAGCCGGCGTGCTTGCGGTGAAGGTAAACGACGTCAAGCGCAATCCGACGAAGACGTTCGTCGGCGTGAACTCTGGTTTCAATCATCTTATCCGCCCGGCCATGTACGGCTCGTATCACGAGATCGTGAACGCCACCCGCCCGCGCGGCGTGCGCGAGAAGGTCACCATCGCCGGAAACATTTGCGAGTCGGGCGATGTTTTCGCGAAAGATCGCATGATCGCGAGCCCGAAGATCGGCGATATCTTGATCATTAAAAATGCGGGAGCCTACGGCTACACGATGAGTTCGGATTATAATTTGCGGCCGAAACCGCGTGAGGTGGTCATAAAATAATCAGTAGATAAAGTTTGAGACGCAGGGAGATGGTTCTCCGTGCCAGCATCAGCGAGAGCGACGAACACGAACGCGAATAAGTTCATATTCATATCCAAGTCCTTCCAAGGCCGACACCGGTGTCTCCGGGGCGGGATGGAGCGGCTTTCGCTCTCCATCATCAACCCTTCTTATATCACGCCGAAAGTATAGCATCAACGATCTGGACCACACGCTTCGCTTCTTTTACGTCATGCACGCGAACAATAGACGCGCCGTTCATGATGGCGACGGCGACCGCCGCAAGCGTTCCCTCGAGCCGTTCTTCCACGGCCAAGCCGCCGCTCAGCGTGCCGATGAATGATTTTCGCGACGGTCCGACAAGAACAGGGAAGCCGAGAGCAACAAATTCGCGCAAGTGTTTAATGATCAACAGATTGTGCTCGACGGTTTTTCCGAAGCCGATGCCGGGATCGAGGATGATGTTCGCACGGGCGATGCCGGCCGCTTCCGCTTCCGCCACACGTCCGGTGAAAAATGTCTTTATTTCCTTCACCACGTCGCCGTAGTTCGGATCCTTTTGCATCGTGCGCGGTTCGCCCTGCATGTGCATGATGACCACCGGCACGTTGTGCTGTGCCACCACCGCGCGCATCGCCGGATCGCGCAGGCCGGTAACGTCGTTCACCATATTCGCCCCGTGTGCGAGCGCAGCTTCCGCGACCTCCGGCTTTTGTGTGTCGATGGAAATGACGAGCGCTGAATTTTTCGGATTTTTTCGCAGCGCGTCGATGACGGGAATCACCCGCGCCAGTTCGTCTACTGAGGAAACCGGCGTCGCGCTCGGGCGAGTGCTCTCACCGCCTATGTCTACAATATCGGCGCCGTCCGCGATCATCTTTTCGGCCTGTGCGAGCGCGGCGGCTGGGTCAAAAAATTTCCCGCCGTCGCTAAAGCTGTCCGGAGTGATGTTCAATATGCCCATAATCTTCGTTGTCATGGGGAAAGTTTACCATTATACTGGCTAGTAAATGAAGGGCGATATGAAATTCATCCCGGTCAAGACGCGCGCCATGCTTCCGCCGCGCGACGACCTTTACCGCGTGCTCGACGCGTCGTTGCCGCGCCTGCGCGAAGGCGATGTGCTGTTCATCGCATCAAAAATTCTTGCGATCCATCAGGGCCGGTGTGTGAAGATTAATCCGTACGCGCACGGCGGTGCGCTAGGTGAAAGTCAAAAAGAGCGTCTGATAAAAAAAGAGGCCGAGTGGTACGCCCACAGCCACCTGCGCTCATGGAAAAATCTTTACCTCTCCATTAAAGAGAACACGCTGATCGCGAACGCCGGCATCGACGAAAGCAACGCGAACGGCTATTACATCCTCTGGCCGCGCCATTCCTCCGCCGCGGCGAAGGAGATAAAAAAATATCTGCAAAAAAAGTTTCGCATAAAAAAACTGGCGGTTGTCATCACGGATAGCCACATCGTTCCGCTTCGCCGGGGCACGTTCGGCATCTCGATCGGATTTTCCGGCCTCGAGCCGCTCTACGATTATCGCGGTACGCCGGACATTTTCGGCCGCATCATCCAGCACACCACGAAAAATATCGTTGACGTGCTTGCAGCGGTGGCGGTGATGGTGATGGGCGAGGGGAACGAGCGCACGCCGCTCGTTATCCTGCGTGGCGCTGCGGAAAAATTTGTGGTTTTCACCAACAAAGACACGCATCGTAAATCCGTTGTCGCCCCGCGCGACGATCTCTACGCGCCGTTGTGGAAACCGCTCAAAAAATCTAAAAAATAATCGACGTCGCCCCCTGAGTGGAGAACGCCGTCGTAGTAGAGTGGCCTTTATGATGGGTCAGCGGTTGTCCGCATAGTCAGCGAGGGCATCCGAGATGATCTTTTTAAGGTGGGGTTCAACTTCGTCCCAGGGGGCGTCGTGTTTCTGGGCGTTGGCAAGAGCCTCTTCCCAGAATCGACAAATGACTTCTTCCACCGATTCCTCCCCCTTGTCTTTTAGTCTTTGTAACCAGCGCTTCCGAAGCTGCCGCCGGTCAGTTTCTATGATCCGTTCGCCGGTAAAAGCTAGTGCCACCGCCGCGCGCACCGTGTCTTCGAGTTATGGATAAAAGGCAGTTCTATTCCCAATCATCGCCCGAGAATTCTCTTCAATGACTGAGAATCCTGGGAAATTGGTTGAGCCTCCCGCGACAAGATTGGCGCCCTACAGTGCCATCCTCGCCTGCCACTCTCCCGGTTCGCCATAGGTATCACGGCCGTAGGGTCCACTTTCGCGCGGGCGGGGATTGTCTTTTCAATTATAAAGCAAGGATCTTATTCTCCCCAGAAGTGATAGTGATATACGATGAGCAGATAGATCGCGGCGAGGACGAAGAATCCGAGGAGTCCGATGCCGATCGCGTAACGTGTGCCGATGCGTGGCGCGAGCATGGCGACGAGGATCATGTAGGGCACCCACGAGACGATCGTACCGACGAGTACGAACCAGGCATTCTGTCCGACCGCTTTCGCGCCGCTCGTTTCGCCGATAAAGATGTAGGCGACCACCGTGAATACCGGCATCAGCGTTGCGAAGCCCGAGAGCAGGTGGAGGTTGCTTTCCTCAAGCGCCACGATGATCACCGTAAAGAGTCCGCCGGTGACAAAGAAAATGAGATAGTTTTTAAGCCAGGGGAGCATGGAGATCATTATAATCAAAAAAACGCAAACGGTACAAAGACCTACTTGGTCTTTGTCGTCGTGTCGTAACCCAGTTCGATCGCGCGCGCCACTGATTTTTGGAAGAAGTAGATCCAGTGATCGATGCCATGGTCTTCGTTCCACAACTTCCAGTTATCGAATATCTCGCCGGTGGTTGCCCATGTGAGCGAAAACTTTTCATGCGCCTCGTGCTGGACCGGCACCGCGTGCGCGCTTTTCAGGATGACGAGAAAACAGTGCGCGTGAGCCACGCGGTTCAAGTTTTTTAGGCTGTTGTGATAGTGGGCGAGCGCTTCGCCGATCTTTTCGACGTACAAAAAATCATCAAGGCCACTCTCTTCCGTGACCTCACGCAAAATCCCCGCCTGCATAGCTTCGCCCGGCTCGACGCCGCCGGAGAACAGCCGGAACCGTCCGCCGTCGTCGTCCTTGCCCACCGCGTAGCGCTGGGTGTGCGGGTCGAACACCACGCCGCAGCCGCCGTCGCGGCGCTGTTCGTCCGCGCGGGACGTTCCGAATTCGGGGATGGAGAGCCGATATTCCCAGCCCGGCTGCCATTTAAAGCGCACGGTGACGAGCGCTTCCATCGGCGCGCCGTTTAAAAGATGCTCCAGCCCATATTGTGTGGCTCGATGGCCGATGATCATGATCCGCTGGCCGTCGCGGTCGCGCAGCAGGTCGTTCAGAAAGCTTCGCATCCTTTCGGTGGTCTGCGCGTAACTTTCGCCGTTAGGAAACGGCTCGGTGAGGTGGGCTGATTTTTGCGCTTCCACGATTTCATTCGGGCCGCCGGCGAGATCGCCATAATCGCACTCGCGGAGCCGTCTGTCTTGGATGATGGGCCATTGTCGACTCCCAAACGCGAGCTCCGCGCTTTTCGTCGCGCGTTGCAAATCGGAGGTGAAGACCGCGTCAAAGCGGTCGTTCTTATATCGCTCGCCCATCTCCCGCGATTGCTGTTCGCCAAGAGGGGAAAGCGCCACGTTGTTCCAGCCCGAAGCAAGACCAGCTTCGTTATCCAATGTCGTCCCGTGCGCTTCGAAGATGATGGTGATCATGATACGAGTATTATACACGCACGGTACTGGATGAGGTTCGGACCGTTTTGTTGGCGGGGGAGTCGAGATTTACAATCTCCAACTTGAATTTATAGTTATACCCATTGCCCTGTTGAAAAATCGGTTAATGTTTGACTTTCTTTTTGGCAAATATCATCCCGTTAGCTGGGGGGCAGGGAATCGAACCCCGATTCACGGCTCCAAAGGCCGCTGTCCTACCGTTAGACGACCCCCCAATGACCTGAAACAATCCGAAACAATTTCCTGCGAGTTCCTGTATAATGTAGTATATAACTTAAAATAACTCAATTATTAAAATCATATGAAATACGAACTTCCCAAGCTTCTGTACGGCTATGATGCGCTCGAGCCATATATCGACGCCAAGACGATGGAGCTGCATTACACCAAACATCACCAGACGTACGTCAACAAACTGAACGAGGCGCTTGAGAAGCATCCCAAGCTCGCAGACAAGCCGCTCGATGAGCTGCTCGGCAATCTGGGCGCTGTGCCGGAGGACATCCGCACTGCGGTGCGCAATCATGGCGGCGGCCATGCCAACCATTCTTTTTTCTGGACGATCATGGGGCCGCACACGGCTGATGTAAACAAAGAGCCGTCCGGCGACCTCGCGGGCGAGATCAAAACCGCGTTCGGCGACTTCGCCCAATTCAAAGAGGCATTCACGAAAGCCGCCGGCGGCGTGTTCGGTTCCGGCTGGGCGTGGCTTGTGGTTGATGAGGACGGCAAGCTCGTGATCACGACGACGGCGAATCAGGACAGTCCGCTGATGAACCAGCAGAAGCCGGTGCTTGGTCTCGACGTGTGGGAGCACGCCTACTATTTGAAATATCAGAACAAGCGTCCGGATTATGTCGACGCGTGGTGGAATGTGGTGAACTGGCCGGCGGTGGACGCGAAATTCGGCGAGGCGGAATAAAAAGGCTAAACAAAACTTAAACGCCGACGCTTTTTGGTCTCTCGCCTTCGCGCTGGGTTTCGGTGAGTCGCAGCGCTCCGTTCTCTATTTCTGCCTTCAATAATTTTATTCTTTTGCCGTCGCTCATCGTCCAGACTCCCGGTTCTGGATTGAGCGCGCGGATCTTGCGATCAAGATAAGTAGACTTTTGGATATCTCCCGTTTGTGCCGCCGCGAGGTCGGCAGCTTTCACGAATCCATCCTCCGCGGTAAATTTCTTCGTCAACGTCGCGGCGGCGTTGTCCTGTGGCACGGGCGTTATCTGGCCCTCATTGAACGCCGGCAACGTTTTCACGAGGAGTGCACCTCCGGCTTCAGCGAGTTTTCGCGCGAGCGAATTGAATGTGTCGGCGTTCGTGATGGCGACCGGTTCGGTTGTCGCGATGATCGGTCCGGAATCGACGCCTTCGTCAAGGAGATAGAGCGTAACGCCGGTCTCGAGCTCACCGTTTAGGAGTGCCGTTTGGAAAGGGGACGGGCCGCGATAGCGTGGCAGGAATGATGGATGAAAACCAATGGTGCCGAGGCGCGGGATGTCGAGCACGTCCTTGCGTAAAATTTTGTTGTAGGCGAACACCACGAAGAAATCGGGTTCGAGCGCGCGTAGCTGCGCGATAAAATCAGCGTCCAGTTTTTCCGGCTGGAATATTTTGATCGGCAATTTTTCATCTGTCACTAGTTGCTTGGTCGGCGGACCAGTGATGATCTTTTTTCGCCCGACGGGCCGATCGGGGTTGCAGATGAGCGCCATGGACGGCATGCCGGCGCGCACCAATCCTTCCAGCACTATCTTGGAAAACCACGGTGTTCCGAAGAAAATATATTTCATTTCTTTTCGTCCTCCTCGCGATGTACGATTTTTGCCCGGTCAATAAAAAGATGGCCATTCAGGTGGTCGATCTCATGCTGAAAGACGCGCGCGAGCAAGCCCCATGCTTTTATTTTCAAAACCTTGCCGTTCTTGTCGTAGCCCTTGATTGCCACGCGGTCAGCGCGCTGCACTTCGCCGAAGGAACCGGGGATGCTGAGGCAGCCTTCCTCGAACGCCACTTTTTCGGCGCTCGCTTTCTCTATTTCCGGATTAAACACGGCATAAAATTTCAAACCGCCTTGCGCGTCCGGCACTTCCGCGACGAACACCTTGAGATCGAGTCCGATCTGGTTCGCCGAGAGCCCGATGCCGTTCGCCTCGTGCATGATCCGCTTCATCCGCGCTATGAGCTCGCGCACTTCCTTCGGCGTGAATTTTTTGAAATCGAACGGCGCCGTTTTTTTGCGCAAAAACTTTTCATCCTTTTTATTGGCGATGGTGACGATTTCCGGCGCGGCCGCGGCGGTAGCGTTGGCGTTTGCGGCGTTGGCGTTCGGGCTCATTTTTTCGGCTTCGCTTCGTTTTTAGGAAATTTTAATAACGACATGAAATACGCTCCTTTGTTCTTCACGCTCGCACGGTCAGCGACGTCTTTTGCGAGTCCGATCAGCCGGTCGCCGGCCGCGCCGCTGTCTTTGACGAGTTTAATATAGAGCGCCTTGTGTTTCTCGTCGCGCAAGATCTGCGAGATTTCAAGCCCGACAAGCTGGTATTTTCGATAGACGTGGGACTCCTCCCCGCGCTGCTTGAGCTCTTTAATATAGTCCTTTTTACCGTTGGGCATTATTCCCATTTTAACGCAAATGGATGATTTAGAATACAGCGGCTTTATCATTTCTTGAAATGCCGGAAAAGTGCTAAAATGAAGCCCATGACAACCATGAAAAAAATCGGCCAGGTAGCGGTCGTCGTCGTTCTGGGGCTCGTCCTTGTGGGGGCTGGTTTTTGGATCGGTTGGGATTCCGGCGTACATCATCCTCAGAATATCGTCGTCCAGGGCGCGACGAACATCGCTCCCACCGCTTCGACCACCGCCGACTTCAGTGTTTTCTGGCAGGCATGGCAGGATATCAACGATAGTTATCTGCGCAACCCGAGCACGACCGACCAGGCTAAGATGTATGGCGCGATCACCGGCATGGTGAACGCGGTCGGTGATCCGTACACTGAGTTCTTCGATCCGGCGGACAGTCAGCAGTTCCAGCAGGACATCACCGGTAACTTCGGCGGTATTGGCGCAGAGCTGGGCACGAACGCGGCTGGCGTCATCGTGGTCATCGCCCCGTTGCCGGGGACGCCCGCCGCCGCCGCGGGGCTGAAGCCGGAAGACGAGATCGTCGCGGTAAACGGCAGTTCCACGCAGAGCGTGAACGTGGACGACGTCGTGAATAGCATCCGCGGCACGGTGGGCACAAAGGTTACGCTCTCTATCTTGCGTCAGGGCTGGGCGAAGCCGCAGGACTTTACGATAACGCGAGAGAATATTCAGGTGCCGACGGTCACGCTCGTCATGAAGGGCGACGTTGCGGACATCACGCTCAGCGAATTCACTCAGGACGCAGACGGGTTATTCTATCAAAGCTTACAGAAGGCATTGAACGACAACGCGAAGGGGATCGTGCTCGATCTTCGCGATGATCCGGGCGGCTATCTTGAGGTGGCCGTCGATCTTGCAGGATATTTCTTAAAACCCGGCTCGCAGGTGGTGCAGGAGGTGGGTCGCACGGTGCCGACACAAAATTACACGGCGACCGGTAGTGGCGCGCTGGACACGATGCCGATGGCGATCTTGATCAATGGCGGCTCGGCCTCCGCGGCGGAGATCCTCTCCGGCGCGTTAAACGACGATCGCAACATTCCCCTCGTCGGTGAAAAGAGCTTCGGTAAGGGGACGGTCCAGCAACTCTTCAATCTTTCCGACGGTTCATCGCTCAAGATCACGGTAGCGCATTGGGTGTTGCCGTCCGGTCGCATTCTCGATTATGACGGCCTGCAACCGAATTATCCGGTGACGCTCACCGATGCCGACATCAAGAGCGGCAACGACGTCCAGCTTACGAAGGCGCTTGCGATCGTACAGGACGAGATCAACGGCATGCCGCTTCCGCCGGCGGCAACCAGTACCGCAACGACAGCGGCGAGTTCAACCCAATAATTCGTAGTCATCGGCAATCATCTCCATGAAAGTAATCTTTATCCAGGATGTCCACGGCGTGGCGAAACAATATGACGTTAAAGACGTGAGCGACGGCTACGCGCGGAATTTTCTCTTTACCAACAAGCTGGCCGAACCGGCGACGCCTGCGGCGATCGCGCGGATCGAATCCATGCGCGCCGAGCACGAGAAGGAAGATCGCGAATTGCGCGAGCGCCTCGAGGCGCTCGCGCAAAAGATCGCCGTAACCAAAATTCAGTTCGAGCTGAAAGCGGACAAATCCGGAGCGCCGTTCGGCTCCGTGAACAAGGAGACCATCCTGAAGGCGCTTCGCGAGCATAAGCTGATCGGTACCGAGCGCATCGACATCGATCTCAAATATCCCATTAAGGACTTTGGCGAGCACACCGTGCAGCTCGACCTCAAAAAAGGCGTGACGGTGAAGCTCGGCGTAATCGTGGTGAAGGCTGAATAGGGGTTATATGACGATATAAAAAAGAACGTGCCTTTTTGTTACGCCGCAACCACCTGCACCACCGTCGCTTTTTTGCGCGAGCCATCAAAGTGCGTTTTCATCTTCGTGCTGAATTTTACGGTTCCGTTTGCGCCGGCAAAAAGCGTGTCGTCAGCGGCGCGTAAAACACCGGCGCCTGGCATATATTTCGTGCCGCGCTGGCGGATGATGATCTGGCCGACCGAGACTTTCTGGCCGTCTTGAAGTTTGATCCCGAGCCGTTTGGCGATGGAATCGCGCCCTAATTTAGTTGAACCTATAGCTTTGGTATGCGCCATATGAGTAGTTAATAACCAGTCAATTTTATGCTAGAATACAGGTAATGTCAACCACAAACAAGGTTGTTTTGGACATAGAGACCATCGGTGAGGATTTTGATACGCTCGACAAGGCCACGCGCGATAATCTGACGCGCTGGATTCAACGCGATTCGGACAACGAGGACGAATATAAGGTGGCGCTCGAGGACCTCAAGAACGGGCTCGGTTTTTCGCCGCTCACCGGGCAGATCGTCGCGATCGGCGTGTTGGACGCGCACAAAAACGAGGGCGCGGTATATTACCAGGCGCCGGGCCAGCGGAACGCGGAACTCAAGGAGGATGGCATTACGCTCAAGCAGATGACGGAAGTGGAAATGGTCCGCCAGTTTTGGAAACTCGCCGAGCATTATCAGGTTTTCATTACGTTCAATGGCCGCGCGTTTGATATGCCATTTTTAATGATCCGCTCGGCGATCCTCGGCGTGCGGCCGACAAAAGATCTGATGCGCGGGCGCTACTTGTACCAAAATAATCCCGAGGCGCTGCATATTGATCTTGCCGAACAGCTTTCGTTCTACGGCGCCACGCGGCGCAAGGGGAGTCTGCACCTGTGGTCGCGCGCATTCGGCATCCCGAGCCCCAAATCTGGCGGCGTGACGGGCGATGACGTCGGACCGCTCTTCAAGAAAAAGAAATTTCTCGAAATCGCGAAGTACAACGTTGGCGACATCCGCGCCACGCGAGAGCTCTACTTCAAGTGGGAGGAGTATCTGCAGTTTTAACGACTTGGTTTAGTAAATTCTCAAGCGCTCTTCTACTCCTTAAACAAAAAACATCCTCTGCAGAGGATGTTTTTTGTTGCTGATGTCCAAAGACCTTACGCGATCTTGGTGCTGTCAGCGGGAGCGGTCGTAACGGTATGGACCGTCGTCGTTGTCGTCGTAGCCTTGGTAGGCGTCGAGGCAACTGCTGAGCTTACGGAAGGCGCAGCGGTTGTGGTTGTCGTCTTGGACGGCGCGGTGACGGTTTTTTGCGTTGTCACCGTCGTTACGGAGCTCTTGCTTTCTCTCTCAGGCCAGAAAAGGATGGCGAGGATCGCGATCACCAGTATGATGATGACGATCGCGGGCCAATGAGCCTTTGTGAACGACCAGATTGAGGAAGCTTGCGCGGTGGCCTGCACCGGGTTCGCGGCTGCCGGAACCACTGGCGCTGCCGTGGTTACCGGCGTAGCGGGTGTTGCCGGATTCGCCATCGCCACTGGTGCCGTCGGCGTGTTCTGTGCCGTCGTCGGCGCGGGAGCCGGAGTATTCGCAGGCGTGGTCATCGCAACCGGTGAAGCAGTCTCATCCGTGGCGATTTGATTCGCCATGGCGACAAGCGTCGTTTGCATACCGCCAAGCGTCGATTGGATCGCCGCTAACTGAGACGTGCTCATATTGGGGTTCGCACCGAGCGTGGCATTCAACTGCGAGAGCGTTCCGAGGAGCGAGGTGAGCACGTTTTCGAACGCGCTGATCTGGCTTACGGAAAGTCCCGTGGTCGTTTGCGCGGGCTGGGTCTGCGTCACGGGCGGTGTTGCGCTGCTGCCCAACTGGTCATCGCCTTGAGGGGTGATACCCTCCTGCATTTCCAGATTGATCAGCGTCGCTTTCGCCACCTGAAGTTGCTGCTCCATCGCGGCGTTATCGGTCTGCGAAGACGTGGTCTGCGCGTGTGCGACGCCTGCCGTGTGCATGCCATAGCCTGCCAGTGCTACCGCCAATACCGCAAAGAATAGTATCTTTTTCATGGTTATATAGGTTTTTGCAATAATGACGACCTTTCTTACTGTTCCGATATGAAGTTGGCAAGGAGCTCGGCGCGGCTTTTCAATGAAAGCCGCTAACTTTCTAAGTACTATATACCACGGAAAACCTTGGAATACAACCTCAATAGCACCCCCCGGAGGTTGCGCTCCCGATATATTTTTGTTATAATCTGGTTATTCGGGTCGGACGCATGTCCCGCTGATGGCGGGATTTCTGTTTGTTTGACGGCCCGGCCGGTTTTAATAAAATCTTTATCATCATTTGCTATCATGGACCTGCGTAATATCGCCATCATCGCCCACGTTGACCACGGCAAGACGACCCTCGTCGATGCCTTGTTAAAGCAATCCGCGAGTTTCCATCAAAAGAGCGGCGCGACGACCGATCTTATCATGGACTCCAACGAACTCGAGCGTGAGCGTGGCATCACGATCTTCTCCAAGAACGCGTCGGTCATCTATAAGGATACCAAGATCAACATTGTGGACACGCCGGGTCACGCGGATTTTGGCGGTGAGGTGGAGCGCATTATGCGCATGGTGGACGGCGTGTTGCTGCTTATCGACGCCAAGGAGGGTCCGATGCCGCAAACGAAGTTCGTTTTGCGTAAAGCGATCCAGGCCGGCCATAAAGTGGTCGTCGTGGTGAATAAGATCGACAAGCCGGACGCGCGCGTTGAATGGGCGCTCAACGCCACTTACGATCTTTTCTTCGAGCTTGATGCGACGGAAGAGCAAATTGAATTCCCGGTCATCTATGCCGCCGCGCGCGAAGGGAAAGCTGGCCTTGGCAAAAATCTTGCGGAGATGAAGGACATAGAGCCGGTATTCGAAACGATCGTAAAATATCTGCCACCGCCGGCAAAGAGCGACATCGAAACACTCCAGATGCTCACGGTGAATTTGGCGTACGACAATTACAAGGGCAAGATCGCCATCGGACGGCTGTATTCGGGCACGCTAAAAAAAGCCCAGACGGTGGCGCATATCAATCGCGCGGGCGAGATCAAGAACGTCCAGCTCACTTCCGTGATGCTTTTTGATGGTTTGGGTAAGGTGGAAGTTGAGCAGGCGGAAGCGGGCGAGATCGTGTGTATCGCCGGCATTCCGGATGTCTCTATTGGTGAGACGATTACCGATCCGGAGCATCCGATCGCACTGCCGACGATTCATATCGACGAGCCGACCATCAAAATGACATTCTCGGTGAACACTTCGCCGTTCCGCGGCAGGGAAGGAAAATTCACGACCTCGCGCAATATCAAAGACCGCCTGGAAAAAGAATTGGAAACTGACGTGGCTTTGAAAGTTGCGCCGACCGAAGCGACCGATCGTTGGGTGGTGGCCGGGCGCGGTGAACTGCATCTCGCGATCCTCATCGAGAAGATGCGTCGCGAAGGGTTCGAACTCGAAGTTTCGAAGCCGCAGGTCATCTATAAAGAAGAGAACGATAAAAAGACGGAGCCGATCGAGCTGGTTTCAGTGGAAGTGCCCGAAGCGTATTCCGGCACGGTGATTGAAATGTTAGGCAAGCGGCTCGGTGTGATGAAGAACATGCGCGTGGATGACAAGGGCAACGCCTTCATGGATTTTGATATCCCGACGCGCGGTTTGATCGGCATTCGTAATCGATTTTTAACATCTACAAAAGGCACTGGTATTATGAACAGCATCTTCCTTGGCTACGAAGAATATAAGGGCGACATCACGGCGATTCCGCACGGCTCTATCGTGGCGACGGAGGCTGGTGTTTCCAATAACTATGGCCTGGTGGTGGCGCAGGGCAGGGGGAAGCTCTTTATGAGCGCGGGCGTTGCGGTATATGAAGGCATGGTGGTAGGCGAGAACGCGAAAGAGGGCGACATTCTTGTGCATGTTGCGCGCGAAAAACAACTTACGAACTTCCGCGCGAAGAACGAGGGCTTGGCCGACCAGCTTGAAGTTCCGATCACGATGGGCCTCGAAGACGCTTTGGATTATATTAACGACGAAGAGCTCGTGGAGATCACGCCGCAAAACATTCGTATCCGCAAAAAGTTTTTGAACGAGAACGACAGGAAGCGCGCAATGAGCAATCGGTAGTTAATTACTCGCCGCTCTTTTGGTGTGTCGATATTCATGAATGACCAGTCCGATGACGGCAAGGTCAAATATGGTGAATGCGCCAAGCACGAACGTGGGATGATGGATGAACGTTGCGATCTGGTAAAGATCGAACAGTCCGAACACGCTCGCGGCGGCGGGATAGGCCCATGATTTGTTTCTGAACAACATAAGCGAGAAAAATATGTTTGCGGCGCTGTGGATGAAAAGGTAGATCGCCCAGAACCATTTCCCGTTCACGGAGAACGAATGGAAGAATGGCCGCGCAAACGAAAAGAGCGATGTATGAATGATAGGGCTAAAAAGGGCGGTGAATTCTGCGCGGCTGATGAAAAAAATGAGCGCGCAGGAAATACCTTCAACGATGCCGGTTATGAGTTTGAGGGCGACACCGACATCGAATAGTTCGTGATAGGCCTTTGGAACGCGGGACTTCATAGCCTTCATTGTACTCTTTACCGGCGAACTTGGTATAATGTATTACTATCACCACCACGACCATGGGTACCACGACTTCCACAAAACAAATAGCAATATTCGGCGGCGGGTGTTTTTGGTGCACCGAAGCGATTTTTGAGGAGCTTCGTGGGGTGATCAGCGTGATGTCGGGTTACACCGGCGGCACGGTGAAAAATCCGACGTACGAGCAGGTGTGCGCCGGCGCGACGGGCCACGCCGAAGCGGCCAAGATCGAGTTCGATCCCGCGCAGATTTCCTATCACGATCTGCTTACCGTGTTCTTCGCCACGCATAATCCGACCACGCGCAATCGGCAGGGGAATGACGTGGGCACGCAGTATCGTTCGTCGATATTTTATACGAGTGAGGAACAGAAAACCGAGGCGCTTGCGTTCATCAAACGGCTTGAGGCTGCCGATCGCGGCGGCAATCCGATCGTCACTGAGGTCGCGCCCTTCGACGTTTTCTACGAAGCGGAGGATTATCATCGGCAGTATTATAAGAGGAACGGGGATATGCCCTATTGCCAAGTGATTATCGAACCGAAGGTTGAACACCTGCAGAGGGAATTCGCGGCGCTTTTGAAAGAAAAGTCGAAATAAAATGGGGAAATAATAAGTATTAAAAAATCATGAAAGATGATAAGGAGTTAAAAGAAAAATCGCCCGAGCTCTATCACGTCGCGCGGGAACGTGGCACCGAGCCAGCATTCACCGGCAAATATTGGGATAATCACGAGAAAGGGATGTATAAATGTGCGGTGTGCGGCGCGGAGCTTTTTTCTTCCGACACCAAGTTCGATTCCGGCACCGGTTGGCCGAGTTTCACCGAGCCGGCGAATCTCGCGAACGTCGACTTGAAGACCGATACGAGCTACGGCATGAGTCGCACGGAAGTGGTCTGCAAGAATTGCGGTGCGCACTTGGGGCACGTTTTCGACGACGGCCCCGCGAACCAAGGCGGCAAGCGTTATTGCATTAATTCGGTCTGCTTGGAGTTGGAGAAAAAAGAAGGCTAACTTCGGACGCTCGTTTTAGGCAGGAGTATGCTTTCAAGTTCTTCCCATGAGTGCACTGTAGTGACACTCTCTACGGTTTCAGGGTGTCGTTTAAGGTCGCGTTTCAGTTTTGGATTGAGGGCGTAGCGGTCGCCTTCGATGTTGAGATAGCTTAACACATGGATCCGATCATCAACAAAATCCGTGATGCCGAGTTTTTTACAGATTGGCGCTTTGCCTTTGTGGCGTCTGCAGAAGTGGAGATTTTTGCGGGGGATGCCGGTATGATCCCAAAAATCGAGCGAGCGCAGGCGTAAACGAAAGACCGCACGCACGAACGTGTTCGCTTTTGACACGACATGGATCTCGTCAAACTCGCCCGACGCCGCGATCTTACGCAGCGTTTCAAGCGATCCAGGCACCGGCTTTCCCGTCCATTCACGGAAGATAACGTTACCGCAATCGACGCCGAGTTTTTTCATAAAAGGATACCACTATTATAGCATATAATACGTTCGTATCACAGCGCTGCCAAATCCAGCGTGTAATCGATGCGGATCTGCTTCACGAAATCCGGGACGTGGCTTACAAGGATCATTGCGCCCTCGTAGCGGTCGAGCGCCTTCGCGATGACGGGAATATGGCGGAAATTGATGTGGTTCGTCGGTTCGTCAAGAATGAGCAGGCCCGGCGCTTCAAGCGACAGTTTCGCGAAAGCGACGAGTCCCTTCTGACCCTCCGAGAGCGCGCCGACTTTCGCGCGCAAAATTTCCGCGTCCAGCAAGAATCCGGCGGCGGTGGAGCGCAGGCGATCCTGATCGCCCTCGCGCATCGCGCGAGCGAGCGTGTCCCAGACGGTGGCGTCAAAATCGAGCGTGGAAAAATCCTGGCGGTAGTAGCCGATGCGGGTGCCGGCCTCGATCGATTCGCCTTTGGCGTGGCCGCTCGCGAGCGCCTCGAGGAGCGTGGTCTTGCCGATGCCGTTCGGTCCGGTCAAATGCAGGCGCTCGCCCTTTTTGAGCGCGATTTTCACTTTCTTCGTCGTCGCTTTGTGATTTTTTATCACCGAGACGGACGTAAGTTCCAAAATGCGGCCGGTGATCTCTTCCTGGCAGGGGATGGAAAAGCCGCGGATCGTCCTGTCCTCCTGGCGCACATCAACCACATCTTCCTCAAGCTCCGCGATCTTCTCGTTCATCTTGCGCGCGACGTCGCGCATGTGTCCGCCCTTTTGCGCGAAAAAGTTCATCTGTTCTTTCCGGTGGAGGATGTCACGCTGGAGCCGGACGTTCTTCATGCGCTCGCGTTCCAACCGTGCGGTGATCTCTTTCAGCACGTCAAAATAATTTCCGGTGTATTGCTCAACTTTTTTCGTAAAGATATCGAGATACAAAACACCTTGCGTGAACGCGTTCAAAAAGTCGGCGTCGTGCGAGATGACGATGCACGTTTTTTTTGAATCGATCAAAAATTTTGTGAGGTGCTCGATGCCGGCGGGGTCCAGATTGTTGGTCGGCTCGTCGAGTAGGAGCATATCCGGGTCTTGGATGAGCGCGAAGGCCAACAGGAGCCGCGCCTGCTGTCCGCCGGAAAAACTTTTCACGATCCGGTCGAGCGGCGCCGAGAGGTTCACGATTTCCAAAACCTTTTTGATGCGCGGCTCGATGTCGTAGATTTTTTTCTTCGGGAACGCGCTCTCGAAGAACGCCAGTACCGTGTCGCCGAGTTGGTCGCGCGGGATGACCTGTTTGGAGATGGCGAACGTGAGCTCCTCCTCCATAATGACGTTGCCCTCTTCGGTTTTGAGGTCGCCCGTGATGAGCTGGAACATCGTACTCTTTCCGGCGCCGTTCTGGCCCATCAGCGTCACCTTCGCGCCGCGGCGCACCGAAAACGTCGCCTCGTCGAGGATCTTCTTTTTCCCGTATTCGAACGTGACGTTATTAAAGCGGAGGATTACTTCGTTGTTTGGCATGATAGAAAAACGCGCTGTGCGCGTCCATATGCACAGTGTAGTATATTTTCTTAATAAGGTGAAGGGGCGATCCATAAAGGACCGCCCCCGGGCGCTCATTGCTGTCTTTGTTTTTATTTTGCCGGCGGTGGCTCCGAGGGGAGTAGGAAAATGCCCGCGACCTCAATGAGATATCCCACGGCCAACACTAATTCCCCGCGATGTTCCAGGACGGGGATGCTCTGGTATGTGGCGGCCAACCATGCACCGTTGCACAATATTGCCAATCCTACGAGGATCAGGAAGGCACTTGCCTTTTCCCGCATTTTTACCACCACCCTTCTGTCCACATGGGACTAGGTCTCGTTATATGCTATTTCCTGATTTTATTCAATAAGCCTTGCACCTTCCTTAAACTTTCATCATCAATAATTGAAATCGCGATCGCTTTTGGGTCGATTTTTTTCAGCTTCGCGAGTTTGGATTTTAATTCTTTTTCATCCACCACGTCGGACTTGGTCAGGAAAAGATGCTCCGGTTTTTTGAGCAGCGCTTTATTGTAGGCTCCGAGCTCCGCACGAATGGTTTTGTAATCGCCAACGGGGGATGGCGATTCGGCGGAAATAAAATGGAACAGTGTCTTTGTACGCTCGATGTGCCGGAGAAATTTTGTGCCTAGCCCTTTGCCGGTGGATGAACCTTCGATCAATCCCGGAATGTCGGCGAGGATGAGCGAATAGTACGTGCCGAGGTTCGGCTCGAGCGTCGTGAAAGCATAGTTCGCGACTTTGCTATTGGCGTTCGTGAGTTGGTTGAGCCAGCTCGATTTTCCCACGTTCGGCAACCCCACAAAGCCGACGTCGGCGATGAATTTTAGCTCCAGGCGAAACTCGAAGCTTTCGCCGGGCCGGCCGCCCTGCGTTTGTGTTGGTGAAGTGTTGGTGGACGATCGGAATTGGAAGTTACCCTTACCGCCGATGCCGCCCTTAGCGAGCAATATCCTTTGGCCCACGTTGGTTATTTCGACGTCCGTGCCGTTCGTAAGATTGTGCGCGATCGTGCCGACGGGCAGTTTCAGGATAAGGTCGTTACCGACGTGACCGTCGCGGAACTGGCCGCGCCCGTCTTCGCCGTCGGGCGCTGCGAATTCCTTTTTAAAGCGAAATTGACCAAGCCCCGAAAGATCGGAGATGCCTTCGGCATAGACGCTTCCACCCTTGCCGCCGCTCCCGCCCGCGGGGCCGAGTGACATTAACGTTTTATTAAAAGCCGCGGAGCCTTTGCCGCCGTGCCCTGCGGATATGCGGATGTTGACGTCATCGATAAGCATGGTTTTACATTTCCGCTTCCGGCTCTTCGGACTTGATCAACTCCATCGTCTTTTCGGCGACTTGTTCCGGCGTGTCCACTTCCATGCCCCGCGCTCGCGCGCGTTCGGCGTAGGAAGACGGAGAATCTGTAGGATCGGCGCCAATCGAATTCTTGCCGAAACCCGTCGCGGTCATCTTGGGATGCATCACGCTCACGACGATGTTATCTTTCGCGAGTTCCGCGCGCGCCGTCAAAGAGATCGCGTTCAGGGCGTATTTTGTTGAGACGTACGCGGCGAGATTCGGATAATAATTCTTTGAAACGCGCGAGCTGATGTTCAGGATCATGCCGCCGCCTTGCTCGCGCATATGGGGGATGACGAGCTCCATCGCGTAGGTTGGTCCGAACAGGTTCACGTTCATCATGTGGTGGTATTTATCAATATCGATACGCTCAACGGGGCCTTGCATGCCGATTCCGGCATTGTTCACTAAAATATCGATGCGGCCATAAACTTCGAGAGCGCGGTCGATAAGATTTTGGATATCATTCTGATTCGCCATGTCCGTGTGCACGGCTAGCGAGCCCGGTAGCTCATGAGCCACCGCGGCGAGTTTTTCATCGTTCCGCGCCGCAAGCACCACCTTCGCGCCGGCCGCTGTCAGTTTTTTGGCGATCTCTTTGCCAATGCCCTCCGTCGCGCCCGTCACGATCGCAATTTTATCTTTTATTTCCATGTTCTTATTATACCGTTCGCCGCGGCAAAAGATTTCACTTGGTTTCCTTTTTTTTGGCGGCTTCGCCGTCGTCCTTTTTTGTGTTGCCTTCCAATAGGGCAAAAAGTTTTTCCTGGAGTACGAGCGCTTGTGCCGTGCGGCGCAAGGTCGTTTCGTCGCGGTCCGGATAGCGCAACTTGAGCTGGGCGATGTTGATCTGTATCTCGCGTTCCTCCGGCGCAAGCTGCTCTTTCGTCCTGATGGCCTGGATCACGATACTGGTCTTAATATCATCCTCAATAATGCGCCGCTCCTCCTTATCAACCTCCTCGGCGGTCTTTCCGCTCTGCTTAAGATATTCCTCGAAGGGCAACTTTGCGCTTGCGAGCTGATCGTCGCGGTCGCGTACAAATTCCGAGTGCTCCTGCTCGACGATCATCGCCGGAATTTTCACCTTCGCGTTTTTGACGATCTCTTTTATCATCTCGTCGCGTTTTGTCTCTTTGTTGTGGAATTCCTTTTCCTGCTCCAGGTTGCGCTTGAGTTCCACGCGGAAATCGGTGACCGTGTTGAACGGGCCGAATTTTTTCACCATCTCGTCCGTGAGCGCCGCATCTTTTTGGTCCGGCGCGATCATTGTTTGGATGCGCGTGACCGCTTCGTCAATTTCCTTGTCGGTGGTCTCAACCGCATCTTTCCGCTCCGTGATCGTGCGGCCGATCTTTTTGTAGTCGGGGAGTGAGACGTCGGGTGAGATCGCGTAGCGGATCTTGAACTCCACAGGATTGCCGGGCGCGAGCTTGGTGACGATGAGCTGAGGCCGGCCGAGTACGTCGAGCTTCTCATCGCCGGCGATCTCCTGCATCGCGTCGCGCAGAGCCTCGTCGGCTGCGCCCTCAAGCAGCTCCATTTCGCCCACATGTTCGCGCACCACATCGTGCGGTACTTTTCCCTTACGGAATCCGGGTAGTGAAAACTCCTCGGCTGCGTGCGCAAGCTCCGCCAGTATATTTTCTTTAAGCACCGCTTCGGAGATTTCCGCCTGGAATTCGATTTCGCCATTCTTGTCCGAAAGCTTCTTTAATTTGGTATACGATTGTGCCATGGTGCGTTGATTATAGCGCATTGGGCAGGATTTTCAAATAAAAACCGCGCCGCATCCCATCGTGTGGTTTGCGGCGGCTAAAGGTTGTCCATCATGCTGGCGGGCAGATCTCTGATGATCGGTTCGCACTCAAGCGATATCTGTCCGGGGCCGTAGTGGAACTCGCCCCAGATCTTCCTTCCGCTGAACACGACTTCCCGGATCCAGTACGGATCGCCGGGCATCATCCTGTTGAAGGGGAGGTTGCTCAGGAAATAGAGCCTTGGGTTTATCATTCCTCCATCTTTGGTCTCCCTGAAGAATCCTCGCCATCCACGCACGAGATAGACTAGTACGTGCGCATGGAATATGTCGCCTCCCGCTCGCCGGTTGAAGCAATCAAGAACGGCAACATGTTCGGCGGCGCGTTCGTCGATGGTGACGTGAAGCTCTTCAAAGCCTTCCCTCGCAAGGCCTTTTCGGGGTGTTTCGCCCGGCTTGATCCCTCCCCCGGGGCCGCGAAGTTTGCCGATGCCGATATTCCGCGTCGCCTCCGCAAGGAGCATTACCCAGTTGTTCTTAATGAAGAGGCCAAGTGTGGCTTCCCCGTAGTCCTTCGTGATATCCACTGCTGTGCCCTCCTTTCTCGAGGCGCTGTCATCACTATTGCCAAGGATGAGAGAAAAGTCAATTGACGGTAGCGGGGGTCGCGCGGTATAAGAATAGGTAGCATGTTGTGCGCTCTCATGTGGGGCGTGATTATGAACCAACAACCAAAAGTCGGAGGTAACTTTTATGGGTCATATGGCAGCGATGGAAAAGCTGCTTGGTCTGTCCATCGAGCAATTGATGGGAATGAGCAAGAAGGATCAGCGGTCGAGCATTCCGGGGATTCGGAAGATGATCGCCGACATTCCTGAACGTGCAGATCGTGCGAAGCTGCAATCTGCAGCTGTGGATCCTGAGTCGAGAGATAAAGGATCTCGATCTTGCCAAACAACTGGGGATCGGCATCAAGGATGCCAGGATCAGAGATGCGTTCTTGGTTAGCCTCGTGGACGTGCTTTTGGTCAACGGACTTTTCAACCAAGCCGCTGCGATGACGCGGAAGATCGGTTGCCCCTCGCTTCGTGGGAAGACGCTGAGGAGCAACCAGTATTTCGTGGCGCAGCAACGGGAGGCGAGGGTTCGTCGGGAAGCCGTCCGCGCGATCGTGGTAGTAGCGAAGAGGAGATCGCTGCTCCCGGCATGGTGTCATGCGGGAATCTAACCTGGGGAACGGGAAAATAGGAGGGGCCGTCACGCGATGCGTAGCGGTCCCAGTTTTTTATTCGGCGGATATCTAATTTTATTCCTCGCTCTTTTTCAGGAGCATAAAAAGCAATATCAGTGCGAACGCGGTGAGCGACATCGTGGGGATGGTCACATAGCCGTACTGGATAAAGTAAACATATTGACAGCTGGGACCGACGGCGGAGCAGGGGACGATCGCGCCGCCGCCGAGCTGGAGGTAGGTGTGATAGGCGGCGACGGCGAAGCCGCAGCACGAGAGCACGAGGCAGCACTTCTCCACGATCTTGTCGTACAGTTTGCGCCGCTCGGCTTTGCGCGCGAGCATGGCGACGAACAAAATGACGGCTTGCGTGTAGAGGAATGCGCGTTGGATCCAGCAGAGCTCGCACGGCGGGAAGTGGGCGAAGTCGGAATAGAACAGGCTCCCGATCACCCCGCCGGCGGCGATCAGGAACGAGAACAAGATCGCTTCATTGCCGAAAAAGTCAGCGAGCTTTTTGCCCCACCCTTTTTGCTGGAGCGATCCAAGGATGATCACAAAAAGTACGATGGCAAGAACGTCCGCAAGGACGGTGCCGAGGGAAAGAACGTTGGTTACAGCTTGTACGACAGGCGTCATTAGAAAATTAATGGAAATTTAATATCCAAAGTTCAATAAGTATATCATGTCGGCGTTGAAGTTGGCAGCGGACAGCCGGTCTTTTGCGCAAGCGTCGCGGGCGATTGCACGCCCACCAGGCGTGACCCGTCCTTAAAGACCCACGTGGGATAGTTTGTTACACCGGCGGCAGTGCAGTCCGGCGTTTCCCCCGATCCGTCGGGCAACGAGCACTCGTGATAGGGGAGATATTGGGCGCCCGTGCCGAATTTGGTCTTTTGATCGCGGCAGTGCGGGCACCAGAACGCGCCGTAGAATGTCGTGCTGCTTTGCGCGATGCATTTTGCGAGCGAATCATAGAGATGCGCCGGCGGCGGGAGACCTTGCACATAAACAAATATCGCGAGCGCGGCAGAAATGACGAGCAGGGTTGCGGTAGCTATTTTTATCCGGCGCAGGCTTTTTTTATGCGCAGCAAGCGTAGCGTGTTCTTCTTCCATGCAGATAATCATAGCATTTTGGATTCGTATTTTGCATCACGCTCCGTATCCCATCCGGCCATACGAAACATTATGCCGTTACGGGGCGTAGTAAGAACATGGACGAAAGAAGTGACGAAGCTATCGCCGCGGCAGTCCAGCGCGGCGATCTTGATTCTTTTCGGGAGCTCGTGGAGCGTTATGAGCCGAAAATGACCCGTTACGCGCGGCGATTTCTTTTTGGCGCTGACGACGCGAAAGACCTTGTGCAGGACGTTTTTATCAAGGCCTACGTGAACATCAAAAGTTTCGATATCGACCGGCGCTTTTCGCCGTGGCTTTATCGCATTGCCCACAACGAATTCGTGAACGCTTTAAAAAAGCGCACGAAGGAGCGTGGCAATGTTTCAATTTCATTCTTTGACTTCGACATTCTTTTCCCGCATTTGAACGCGCGAGAGGGCGCCGACAGCCCCGCGCGCCAGCATGAGACGAGGGTCATACTTGAGCGGTCGCTGAACGACATCCCGCCCAAATACAAAGAGCCGCTCGTGTTGTATTATTTCGAAGAGTTGGACTATAAGGAAATCGCCGATATCCTGCGGATCCCGATCTCGACGGTGGGTGTCCGGCTTCAGCGCGGCAAGGCGATGTTGAAAAAAAAGGTGACCGAATGATGTAATAATAATCACATGGCAGATACCACGACAGGGAAGGCAATGGAGGACAGCGTTATCAAGGCGATACAGGACGATAAGGCCAAGATGCGCTCGCGCTGGTTTTTCGCGCTCCGCTCCGCGTTGTTCACTCTCGTGGTGGTGATACTTTTTGCCGCACTGCTTTATCTGGTCAGTTTCATTATTTTCGCCCTGCGGCGGAGTGGCATCGCCTTTGCCCCAGGTTTCGGGTTGAACGGATGGCTTCTGTTCTTTGGCGGATTACCGTGGGGGTTGCTCTTACTTTCACTCATTGTGATTCTTATTCTGGCAGCCCTTATTAATCGTTATGAGTTTGTGTACCATCATCCGCTTTTTTACGCCCTTGCTGCATTCGCGTTTCTCGTCGTCGTCGCGAGTTTCTGGATCGCTGCCACCTCCTTTCACGATCACATGTTCAGGTATAGCACCGAGAATCTCCCGCTCATCGGCCAATTTTATCAATTTGAAACACAGGAACCTTCGGATGTCCACAGCGGTGAGATCGTTGCCGTGATTCCTGGAAGAGGAGGTCAAGGCTCATTCGTGATTGTTGATGCGGCCGGAGTTACTTCCAGCGTGATGGCGGCGCAGGGCGTTTTCATCGCCAACGATTTTAGCGTCGGCGACACTGTGATGGTGTTCGGCGAACGCGAACCCAACGGGGTCATTGATGCGTTCGGCGTAGAGAAAGTCACACCCTGAAAGAAAGGAATTCGCGGGCTGTAGTATTGAGTGTCAGGAAAGGTCGGCACATAAACATTAAATAATCATTACGCTTATGAATCATTGGGATTGAGCGCTCGCGCTATGTCCCGCACCAGACTCTAGCTCAATATAATCTCATAGCGAACCCTCCCTCGACTTCGACCCGAGCGGAGGGTTCATGTTGTTAAATTGCTTAAATAATCTTTTTATGATATAGTTAGCGCACATGACAGAATCATCCAGTTTTTACGGATTAGGGATCGCGCCGAATATTCTTACGATACTCGATAAGTTGCAATATAAAATTCCCACGCCGATCCAGGAGAAATCCATCCCGGCGGGCATTGAAGGCAAAGACCTGATGGGGCTCGCGCAAACCGGTACCGGAAAGACGCTGGCGTTCGGCATTCCGATGATCCAGGCGGCGCTGGCGGGCAAGCAAGGGTTGGTCATTTTGCCTACGCGTGAGCTCGCACTCCAGGTGCAGGAAGCGCTCACCAAGGTTGGCGGCCCGCTCGGCATCCGTACAGCGCTTTTGGTGGGCGGCGAATCGAACTATCGCCAGGTGCAGGCACTCCACCGTTTGCCGCACATCGTTATCGGCACGCCGGGCAGGATCATCGACCACATCCAGCAGAAAATATTAAATTTGAGCAAGGTCAAAATTTTGGTCTTGGACGAGGCGGATCGGATGCTCGACATGGGCTTCGAACCGCAGCTCAAGCGCATTCTCGTCGCCGTGCCGCGCGAACGGCAGACGTTGCTGTTCTCCGCGACGATGCCGAAAAATATTTTGTCGCTCGCGAACTCTTACATGAAGCTGCCGCTGCGCATCGAGATCGCGCCGCCGGGCACGACGCTCGAGAAGGTCACGCAGGAACTTTTCTTCATCGCGAAACAGGACAAGCCGCGTTTGCTCGAAAAATTATTGTACGAATATCGCGGACCGGTTCTGGTCTTCTCGCGCACCAAACATGGCGCCAAGAAGATCGCCATCAGTTTGCGCGCGCTCGGCCACACCGCCGCCGAACTCCACTCCAACCGCTCGCTCGGCCAGCGCCGCGAAGCGCTCGAAGGATTCCGCAACGGCAAATATCGTATCCTTGTCGCCACGGACATCGCTGCGCGCGGCATCGACGTGAAGGGGATTGAGCTTGTTTTGAACTACGACCTGCCGGACAACGCCGAAGATTATGTTCACCGCATCGGCCGCACCGCGCGCGCCGGCGCGTCCGGCCACGCGATCTCGTTCGCAACGCCGGACCAGCGTTTTGACGTGCGCGACATCGAGCGCCTGATCCGCGGCACTCTGCCCGTGGCGAAAGTTCCCGAGCTGCCGCCGGCGCGAGCGAGCGATATTTCTTTCGACCGGCCGTCGCATTTTTCTTCGCGCCCGCCGTTCGGCACGCGTCGTCCGTTTTCTTCGCGCCCGCCATTCAGAAAATCAAGGCCGCCATCGCACGGCAGTGCTCCTCGCAGGGGATTCTCTTCGCGTCGTCCACCCAGCCGTTTTCCACAGCGCGGCCGTTGACGTTAAGGGAGGGAGTTGATACGATGAAATTTGTATCACCAAACCCTCATCGACGAGGCAGGTCAGATGGCAACAGTAGCGCTAGCAGCAATTGCTAATAGTCTCCCCGGTATTACCAGGGAGAGCGTGGCGTTCAGTAGTGACGTCGAATTGCAACCCAAGATGGCGGAGGACATCCTCCGCGCGTTGAGGTTCCGCACCATCGAAAGCACTTCCGCCCTCATGAATCATCCGACCTATGGTCGGCCGATGCAGAGGATCGTGAATGAGTTCGGTGCGCGATACGCTTCTTCCGAGCTTCTGGAACAGCTTCGCGCGCGCTACTGCCCAAGACCGAAGGACTTTGTGACTGCTGCGCCGCTGATCGATGTGGTTGGGGCCATCTTCTTCCGGTATGGGTGCTCTTTGCCTCCTCCGAACTAGTTTTTATCTTTTGGGCCCAGGGTCCGCCCGCTCATCTTCATTGAGCTGGCGGACCCTAACACTATCTGTGCCTTTTAATATTTATTAGCTTCTCCGCTCCAGCGCGCTTCCCAGTGTTTCGTCGTCGGCAAATTCGATCTCACCGCCCGTAGGCAATCCGCGCCCGAGGCGGCTTATTTTTTTCGCGAGCGGCACGAGTTCTTTCATAATGCGGCCCGCCTGGAGATCGCCGAGCGCCGTCGGGTTGAAGGCGAAAATGATTTCGTCCGCCTGTCCGCCGAGCTCCTCCGTAATAAATTTTTTCAAACTTACTAGTCTGCTAGTTTGCCAGGTTTCTAGGAACCCGGTTTTCGGTATTGGTCCGCACACAAAGTAGCGGCCGGTGAATTTTTTTGTGTTTTCGAGCGAGAGCAGGTCGGTCTCCTTTTCCACGACCATGATGACACGCTGGTTGCGCGCGGGATTTTTGCAGATATCGCACAGCTCGCCGTCGTTCTGGTGGATAAAAAAGCAACGCTCGCAGGTTTTGATTCCGCGTAGCGCGTCAATGCTCTCTGCGAGCACGCGGAGCGACTCCTTTTTCTCGCCGAGCAGATAGAACGCCAAGCGTACCGCCTGGCGTGGTCCGATCGAGGGAAGGTCGGAAAGATTATCAACCACTTTCTGTACGGGTTCGGGGAGTTTCATCATAACGCCGGCAGTTCGTCGTATCGTTTTTCAATCGTCTTGAATGTCGCGCGTTCGGCGTCGAAGAAGAGGTCGAGATTGCGGAGCGGGCCGTTGCGGTGTTTTGCGACGCTCAAGTGGATCGTATTGTCGGTGGACGAAGCGGTGTCGTTTGGGTTGCGCTCGTCGCGATAGATGAACATGACGATGTCGGCGTCCTGTTCGATGGAGCCGGAGTCGCGCAGGTCGGAAAGGCGTGGCGCTTTGTGGTCGCGTTGTTCGATGCTGCGCGAGAGCTGCGAGAGCGCGAGCACCGGCACGTCGAGTTCGCGGGCGAGCGCTTTAAGGCCGCGCGAGATTTCCGTGATCATGTTCACCATGCTGTCGCTCGCGATGCGCGGGCGGATGAGTTGGAGATAATCGACGACGAGAAGGTCGAGGCCGTGTTCCACCTGGAGCCGTCGCGCCATGGAGCGCATCTGGAGCACGTTGAGTGATGGGCTGTCGTCAATGAAGAGCTTGGTGTTCGAAAGCCGGTCTAGCGCGCCCTGGATCATCGTAAATTCGTTGTCGTTCGAGATACGACCGGTGAGGATGTTCCACAGCGGCACTTGCGATTCTGACGAGATGATGCGGTCCTGCAGCTGCTCGCGTGACATTTCGAGCGAGAAGACACCGACGACGAAGCCGGCCTTGGACGCGTTGCGCGCGATATCGAGCGCGAGAGAGGTCTTTCCCACGGAGGGTCGCGCGCCCAAAACGATGAGCTCTGATTTTTGCAGGCCGGACAAGGTTTCATCAAGCTGGGGGAAGCCGGTCGGTACGCCACGCAATTTTCCACCGCCGGCGTGGAGGTTCGCGATGCGTTCGTACGCTTTCACAAGCTCGTCCTTAAGCGCCGTGAAATTATTCGGCAATGATTTTTGCGAGATGGATAAAATTTTCTGCTCCACGTCGTCCAAAAGGTCTTCCACTTCGCCGCCGTTCGAGAAGACATTTTCTGCGATCTCCGCCGACGCCTTCACAAGGTCACGCAGGATCTTTTTCTCTTTTACGATGGTCGCGTAGTGCTGAATGTGCGACGCGCTCGATACCTGGTTGGTAAGCTCGGCGAGGTACGTCGATCCGCCGACCTCCTTCAACGTCTCTTTTTCTTTAAGGTAAGTGGTCAAACTCAAAACATCGATTGGCTGATGTTTTTCATGGAGCGACAAGATCGCTTCGTAGATTCGCTCGTGCTGCGGCAAATAAAAATCCGACGGTACCAGAACGTCGGCGATGCGGAAGATCGCATTCTTGTCGATGAGCACCGCGCCGAGCACGATTTGCTCAGCTTCCAGATTTTGCGGCGGAAGCTTCAGTTGTGACTTTTTTGATGGCGCCATAATACGAGAAAACTAGATGCTGGGAACCAGGGGGCTGGCAAGCCGACTATTAAAAAAATTTTTTCGCTACGTAGGGGCCGTGGTCGGTATCCCTTATAGAGTATCCTAATGCTTCTATCTCTTTTCGCAAAGCGTCGGACTGGATAAACTGTTTATTACCTCGAAATTCCTTATATTGTGACAGTTTATGGGCGATTTTTTCATCTTCTTTGGGTGAATAAGCCATAGCATCTTTCAGTCTGAGCCCTAGTACGGCGTCGAATTTTTGGGCAATGGCGATTTTTTCGGTTGGATTTCCGTCGGGACCGTTCAGCATTTCATGGAGGATCGCAAGCGCTTGCGGGATGTTAAGGTCGTCGTTCACCGCTTCCGCGAACGCGATTTCATATTCGTCGAGAACTTTTTTTCTGAAAGGATTTTCGTCGGTCGTCGTTTCTCCCCGTCTATAATAATCGTTGATCGTTTCATACAGCCGTTGCAAGCCGTTCCGCGCCGCATCCAAACTTTCCCAGGTCAAATTTAATTTCGTGCGATAGTGCGCGCCGAGGACGAGATAGCGGAAGACGAGAGGGGGGTAGCCCTTGGCTTCCAGATCGCTCACGGTCAAAAAATTTCCTTCGGACTTTCCCATTCGCGCGCTGTTGATGATCAAAAATTCGCCGTGCAGCCAGATATGCGCGAGCGGTAGGTCGTACGCCGCCTCCGACTGCGCGATCTCGTTCGTGTGATGCGTGCCGATGTGATCCACGCCGCCGGTGTGGATGTCGAACGGCTGGCCGAGGAAGTGCCGCGAGATCGCGGAGCACTCAATATGCCATCCCGGGAATCCTTCGCCCCACGGCGACGGCCAGTGCAGCAGATGTTTTTTGAATTTTCCTTCCAGCTTGAACCAGAGCGCGAAGTCGGCGGGGTGGCGCTTGTCGCCGTCGACCACTACCTCCGCGCGGGCGCCGACGGATTTTTCCTTAAGCGACTGCCCTGAAAGCGCGCCGTAGTTTTTGAACTTGGTGACATCGAAATAGACGGCCTGCGAGGTGTCGTAGGCGTATCCTTTTTCGAAGAGCGTTTGGATCACCGCGATCTCCTCGCGCACGAATTCGCTCGCCGGCGCGATGACGTCCGGTTTCAAAATATTCAACTTCTCCAGATCGACAAAAAACGCGTCGGTGTAAAATTGCGCCAGCTCTTCCACGGATTTTTTCTGTGCGGCGGCGACCTTGTCGAGCTTGTCCTCGCCCTCGTCGCCGTCGCCGACAAGGTGTCCGACGTCCGTGACGTTCATGACGCGCCGCACGGTGTAGCCGTCGTAGCGCAACGCGCGCTCAAGGATATCCTCGAAAATATAGGTGCGGAGGTTGCCGATGTGCGCGAAATTATAGACGGTCGGGCCGCAGGTATAGAGGCCCACCCAGTCCCGATGGATCGGTTCCAAGATCTCTTTCTCCCGCGAGAGCGTGTTGTAGAGCTTGATCATCCGCCGTTAGAACCACCCTTTGCGTTTGAAATAGACGGTCATCGCGATCATGCCGACCACCATAATGCCAAAGACGATCCAGAATGCGTGCGGCAGACCAACGATCGGCGTGCCTTGCGTGTTCATGCTGAAGAGCGCGGCGATGAGCATGAAGGGGAACGTGAGGAACGAAAGCGAGGTGAATGTTTTCATCACGGTGTTGATTTTCAAATTCATCAACTGGTTGTTGGTGTCTTCAAAGTCCGCGATCGCTTCGCGATAATCCTCGAGTTGGTTTACCACCTTGAGCTGGTCGCCGATCAGGTCGTTCAAATAGACCTCCGCATCCTTGCCCCAGAATTTTTCGCCTTTAATGAGGAGCGAGCGGAAGATTGGCCCTTGCAGGCGGACGATGATGCGATATTCAGAAACGTCGCGCTTTAAATAGGTGATGCGTTCCAGGACCTCACGCTCTTTGTCTTTGAAGATCTGCTTGCCCACTAACTCCACTTTTTCGCGGATGTGTCGCAGTTCGCGCTCCTCGAAGTTGATAAGGTGCTCGATGAGCGTATACATCATTTCCATCGGGCTTCCTACCGTTTGCAGATTGAAATTTTCCACAACTTCTTTCACGTCGCCATAGTGCACGGTGATGATGCTGTCTTTCGTGATGATGAAATCGATCTCCGCGCGCGACGACGCTTCGTCCTGTTCGTCGTAGATCGGGAAATAATAGATGAAAAAAAGATAGTTCTTATAGACCTCAACTTTTCCGCGCGCCGACGGTACGCGCAATTCCTCGGCGATGATCGGATGGATGCCGAACTTTTTCTGAAGCCAATCCAGGTCCTTGTCCGTCGGTTTTTCGATGTTGTACCACGTGACGTTCTTGCCGGTCTTTATCTCCATAGGAGTATTGTAGCATACCCATACGCACGTTTTGCTTACGGGAGGGTCGGTTTGGCGTTCTTAGCAAGCCCTTGACTAGCTTGCTAATGGGTATATAATCAAGAAGTTATTAAACGTATTCCACTACAGTGACGGAACGCACAGCACAGATCTTAGAGGCGGCCATACAGGAATATATCGCTACCGGCGGGCCGGTGAGTTCGGGCTTGCTTTACGATCGCTACGAATTCGGTATCAAGCCGGCGATGATCCGTATCGAGCTCGATGCGCTTGAAGACGCGGGCTATCTGCAGAAACCGCACTATTCGGCGGGTCGCATTCCCACGAACGTCGGCTACGAATTTTTTGCGGAGCGCCTGCTCAATGCGAAGAATTCAGAGCGCAAAACGGCGATGGCGAACGCGGGAACGAGCGTGAGCGACCTCAAGCGCTTTGTTGAGGAGCGGGCGTTGCCGGATCTTTTGCACGAACTTTCCGCCCAACTTGGCCTTTTGAGCGTCGTCGCCGACCTCGCCGCGGAGGAGGTCTATAAATCCGGACTGGATCACCTGATAGACCGCCTTGATTGGGAAGATCAGGCCGGCATCCGTTCGGTCATCCACGACTTTGAAAATATGGACGCGCGCTTGCCTCACGCCGCGGAGACGATGGGCGAAGGGCCGAACGTGTTCATCGGGAAGAAGAGCCCGGTTACGCGGAGCGAAAATCTTTCCGTGGTGTGCGGAAATTATAACGTGGACGGGGACGTCATTTCTATTTTTGCCATCGGTCCGAAGCGGATGGACTATCGAAAGGTCATACGGGTATTCAGGAATTTATAATTATTTAATATCACGACTATCATGGATAATAAACAGAAAGACGAAACGAAAACCGTGCCCGATGCGGGTGCGCCAACGCCAGTTCCAACGCCGGCATCGGCACCCGAAGATCAGTTGGCAGCCGTGGAAAAAGAACGCGACGAATATAAAGCAGGCTGGCAGCGGGCGAAGGCGGACTTTCTCAATTACAAAAAAGAGGAGGAGGCGCGTTTGCAGGATATCGCGCGCTATGGGAGCAAAGAGCTTATTAAGGACCTGATACTTATTCTTGATGGATATGACCTTGCCCTGCGCATGGCAAAGAATAGCAACGAGAAGGGCATCGACGAGGGCATCATCATCATCCGTTCGCAGATAGAAGATATTTTGAAAAAACGCGGCTTGGAAAAGATAGAGATAAAACCCGGGGACGCGTTCGACCCCGCCGTCGCCGAGGCGATGCTGGAGATTCCGTCGGAACATCCTCCAGGCTCGGTGGTGGAAGTGGCGGAGCAAGGCTATCGGCTCCACGAAAAAATATTGCGGCCGGCGCGGGTGATCGTAAGTAAAGGTCAGGGAGAAAGCAAGATCACGTAAAAAATTAAAATAATATTAAATCAAAACTATGGCAAAGATAATTGGTATCGATCTCGGGACAACGAATTCGGCGGTGGCGGTGATGAAGAATGGCGAGCTGCAAATTTTGGAGAACAGCGAAGGCAATCGCACGACGCCTTCCATTGTGGCGCTTTCGAAGTCAAACGAGCGGTTGGTGGGTTTGCTCGCGAAGCGGCAGGCGGTGGTGAATCCGAAGAACACGATCTTTTCGGTGAAGCGCCTCATGGGCCGCAAGTTCAGCGATCCGGAGGTTCAGCGCGATAAAGCGTGGCTTCCGTACGACATCCAGGCAGGTCCGACGGGCGGCGTAGAAGTGAAGATGGGCGATAAGTGGTATTCGCCGGAGGAAATTTCGGCGTTCATTCTGGGCAAGCTCAAAGCTGACGCGGAAGCGCGGCTTGGCGAGAAAGTGGACGAGGCGGTCATCACGGTGCCGGCCTATTTTGATGATTCCCAGCGCCAGGCGACGAAGAACGCCGGCGAGATCGCGGGCTTGAAAGTGGATCGCATCTTGAACGAGCCGACCGCGGCGGCGTTCGCGTACGGCGTGAACAAGGAGAGCAACCAGAAGATCGTCGTCTACGATTTCGGCGGCGGTACGTTCGACGTTTCGGTGCTCGAGATGGCGTTCGACCCGGAAACAAAAGAGCAGACGGTGGAGGTTCGCGCGACGGGTGGCGATACGCATCTCGGCGGCGACGATTTCGACAAAAAGATTCAGCAGTATCTCGTTGAGGAATATAAAAAACAGGAAGGTATTGATATTTCAAAAGATCCGCTCGCGGTTCAGCGCCTTAAGGAGGCCGCCGAACGCGCGAAGCACGAGCTTTCGAGCGCGGTTGAGACGGAGATCAATATTCCGTACATCACGTCCGATGCGTCCGGTCCGAAGCACTTCCAGATGAAAATGACCCGCGCGAAATTGGAATCGCTCGTGCAGGAATATATCGACCTTTCGATCAAACTGACCCAGGAGACGGTGACGTCGGCAGCGCCGAAGGGTGCTGGGTTCAAGCTCGCCGACATCAACGAGGTGATTCTTGTTGGCGGACAGACGCGTATGCCCGCGATGCAGGAGGCGGTGAAGAAATTATTCGGCAAGGAACCGCACAAGGGCATCAATCCGGACGAAGTGGTGGCGCTTGGCGCCGGCATTCAAGCGGAGATCTTGTCCGCGAAAGCTGAGGGTCGCAAAACGGAAGGCGAGGTGAAAGATATCTTACTGCTCGACGTCACGCCGCTTTCGTTCTCCATCGAGACGCTTGGCGGCGTCGCGACGCCGATGATCCCAAAGAACACGACGGTGCCGACGGCGAAGACGCAGGTCTTCAGTACGGCGGCGGATAACCAGACATCGGTAGAGGTGCTCGTGCTTCAGGGCGAACGTCCGATGGCCGCGGACAACAAAGTGCTCGCGAGGTTCATGCTCGACGGCATTCCGCCGTCGCCGCGCGGCGTTCCGCAGGTGGAGGTCACCTTCGACATCGACGCGAACGGCATCCTGAACGTCTCGGCGAAGGATAAGGCGACGGGCAAGTCGCAGTCGGTGAAAATAGAAGCGTCAACCAATCTTTCCAAGGATGAGGTTGAGCGGTTGAAGAAGGAAGCGGCCGAACATGCGGCGGAGGACGCGAAGAAAAAAGAATTGATCGACGCGCGCAACCAAGCGGAATCGATCGTCTACCTCGCGGAAAAGTCGCTCCGTGAGGCGGGGGAAAATATTGCCGCGGACATCAAGACGGCCGTCACGGAAAAATTGGAAGCCCTCAAGAAGGTGAAGGACGGTGACGATAAGCCGGCGATTGACGCCGCAGTACAGGCGCTTTCCACAGAGATACAAAAAATTGGACAGGCGGCGTATAATAAAGACAATGGATCTACGGAACATAATGCTGGGGGACAAGGCGGCTCCGCCCCTGAGCCAGGTCGGCCCAACTAGGATCGAATATTCGTCGCACCCTCCGGGATTTTATAAATCCATCGTGCTTGACGTGTTCACTATCCTTGCGGCGCTGGGTTTCGGTTACGGCTATTATCACTATCTTACGCGGGGTATGCCGGTGTGGATTCTTTTCGTCGCGCTTACGGTCTTCGCGGTATTCACCGCGTTGCAGGCATTTCTCGCACAGCACGGCGGACGGACGCTATTCGTCGTCCTACTTGAATCACTCGCGCTCATAGGGTTTTTTTGGCAGGACGACTGGCGCATCCTTGCCATCACCGGCGTGGTAGTATTGGTGTTCCTCGCATGGGGATACCTTGCGGCGCGCTCGAGATTGAATAACAGCATCGTAATACCGTTCTTTGGCGTCGTGAACGCGACGCTTGCAAAGTTTACGACGGGCTTGCTTATCTTTATGGTGTTGATTTATGTTCCTCAGCTGGGCGGCAATCCGCTCGTGGTCTCACAACAAAGTTTTAGGACGTTCTTCGACTGGGCGTCGGGGTTCGTCACCGATTTCTACCCAAGCCTTTCCCTTAACAGCTCGTTCGGTAACTTCTCGGAAAGTTTTGCCAAAATGGAATTGGCAAATAATCCCGAGTTTCAAAATCTCACTACGGCGCAGCAGGGCGTCGCGGTGCAGCAGGCGTCCCAGCAGTTGGAGCAAAATCTTACCGCCAAGAGTCCTTTATCGTCTCCTGTCGCTTCTTCCTCTCCCACGAGCGACGCGTTCTACGACATTCTTCAGGGTATGATGCAGGCGTGGCAGAGCCAGTCTGGCGGATGGTTCGACGTCGGCTGGGCGGCGGTGATCTTTATCGCCCTGCGCGGCGTCGGTATTATTTTCATCTGGTTCGCCGAATTTATCTCGTTGATGTTCTATGAATTTCTTTTGGCCATCGGGTTTATAAAAGTGGGAGAGGAAACACGCACGCGCGAGACCGTCGGCTACTAGCGGCGTGTCATTACTACAATGAAAAATTACTACGATATTTTAGGAGTCGTGAAAACCGCCACGGAAGACGATATCAAGAAGGCGTACCGCAAACTCGCGCACAAATATCATCCGGACAAATCCGGCGGCGACGAATCCAAATTCAAAGAGATCAACGAGGCGTACCAGGTTTTATCCGATCGCAACAAGCGCGCGCAGTACGACCGCTTCGGCAGCGCCGGCGTGGCCGGCGGCTTCAACGGCGCGCAGTGGGGCGGCTTCGGCGGTGGCGTGAACGTCAATTGGGAAGGCATGGGCTTCGACCCGTCGCAATTCAGCGACATGGGCGACTTCGGCGATATCTTTGAGAGTATCTTTGAAGGCATGGGCGTGCGGCCGAAGCGCAAAACATATGAAAAGGGATCGGATCTTGAGATGCAGGAGCAGATCACCTTGGAGGACGCGTTCAGGGGCGTTAAAAAGACGGTGCGATTCCGGACGCTCGCGCAATGCGCAAAGTGTTCCGGCAAGGGCGCGGAACCGGGCAGCACGCTCGAGAAATGTCCGACATGCGACGGGCAGGGCGAGATCCGCGAGCAGCGCCATACGTTCTTCGGCAACATCTCGCAGGTGAAGACGTGCACAAAGTGTCACGGCTCCGGGGAGATTCCAAAGAAGCCCTGCTCGGCGTGCAAGGGCGCGGGTCGCGTGGAGGCGGAACGCTCGGTTAATATCGAAATCCTGCCGGGCATCGAGGACAATCAGATCATTAAGGTGAACGGCATGGGCCAGGCGGGCGAGCGCGGCACGGCTGCGGGCGATCTCTATATCCGCGTGCGCGTAAAGCCGCACAGCGTTTTCGAGCGGCACGGTACGGAGCTCGTGGTGCCGTACGAACTGAATCTTGTCGATCTTCTGCTTGGCAAGGAGATCGAAGTGCCGTCCATTTCTGGCGGCAGGGTTTCCGCGGAGATCCCACCTCACTTCAATCTCAAAGATTTCCTCCGCATCCCGCACGAGGGCATGCCGCGGTTCGGTTCGTTCGCGCGCGGCGACCTGCTCGTGAATTTCGTCATCAAGGCGCCCAAGCGGCCCGGTTCGCACGCGAAAAAACTTTTGGAAGATCTGGAGCGGGAAGGATGATCCCGCAGTTGAAAATCCTCCGATTTTTCATTAAGATACCAGAGTTGTGTTTTGCGCGACCGGCGCGCCTTTGCCCCTATAGCTCAGTCCGGTAGAGCAGCTCCCTTTTAAGGAGATGGTCCTAGGTTCAAATCCTAGTGGGGGCACATCATTGCAAGGTTGGGTCGGTTTTGGGTCTTCCGCGATCGCCGCGTAGACCGGTTTGAAGCGAAAATCCTGCACAATCTTATCTTTGATCGAAAAGTTTCAGAGGATCATGAAACCCATAGCCCCAAAAACAGCCCATCGGGCTGTTTTTGGGGCTCCTATGGTAGAATGAAACTATGAACGAGGTCCCTTCGCCAGAGGTGGTGCCATCATCACAACCGCAATCATTGTCGGCACAAGTGACACCTGTGCCGCCGCAGATAATGGTGTGTCCGCAGTGCCACCTTCCCCAATCGCCGGAGTTTTATTTCTGCCCGAACTGCGGGACGAAACTCCGCACGCCGCCGCTTTCCACGTCGGTGATATCACAGACCCTACTCTACCTTTTCAGCGCGGTACTGCCGTGGATCGCGTATCTCGCGATCACCAAGTGGGACGGCATCAAATATATGCGGTCGCCGGATTCACAAACACGAAACATCGGTTATATTGCGCTCATCATCCTTGTGGTGTCATCGATCATCGCGTTTTGGCTGGTGGGGGTGTGGATCAACCAGGCGCTCAGTTCGGTGACGAGCGGTCTCAACGGTTCAAACAGTATTTTGAATGGCAACAGTTTCTAGCGATTACGCGATCGGTATTGATGAGGTCGGCCGCGGAGCGCTCGCGGGACCGGTCGTGGTGGCCGCGGTGATGGTGCCGGGCGGGCGGCGCGGGAAGGGGATCGTTGAAGCCGCGAATCTCGGGGTATTAAAAGATTCTAAAAAATTGAGCGCTCCGCGCCGCGTGGCATGGGCGAAATATTTTCGCGGGCATCGCGCAGTGGATTTCGCGCTCGCGCGGGTCTATCCGCGCGGGATAGAGCGGATGAACATTTCCGCGGCAGCGAACCGCGCTGCCGAGCGGGCGCTCACCCGGCTCATTAAAAAACACGCGCACGCCGGCGCGACGGCTCGGATTTTTCTCGATGGCGGGCTTTTCCTCGGCAGCCGAGTACATCAATCGGCGCGATATAAAAAGGCAAAAACGGTCATTAAGGGCGATGAAAAGATTCCGGCGATCGCAGCGGCATCTGTTATCGCCAAGGTCGCGCGGGATCGTTTTATGGCGACGCTCGCCACCCGCCACCCGCGCTATTCGTTTGAGGTCCACAAGGGCTACGGCACCGCGCTCCATCGCGCCGCCATCCAAAAATATGGCCCATGCGACGCCCATCGATTGACTTTTTTGCATAAGGAGCCTATCATGAAGCGATAAATCAACCTCACTATACATTATGGGTGGCGTACCAATAAAACATCATACCAAAGGAAAGACGGGCCGAAGGCGATCGCACCTCGCGATGAAGAAGCAGATTCTCCTCGTGTGTAAGAACTGCGGAGCGCCGAAAGTGGCCCATCGGACGTGCGCGGCGTGCGGGAAGAAGTAGCGTCTAGGACGGAGCGTTGGTTCTTTTCAAAACTATGGCTACCAGGCATTTAATCAGAACCGTTGTCCTCCAATCACTCTACGAGTGGGATTTTTATGGGAGGAAAAAGGACATTACGGAGATCCTCGAAAGGAATATGGCCGAGTTCGCGCCGGGCGTGGACGAGCCTGAGTTCGGCTGGAAAATTTTACACGGCGTCGCGGCGCACTTGAAGGAGATCGACGAGACGATGCGGAAAGCGGCGCCCGAATGGCCGCTCGACAAGATCGCGATCATCGACCGCAATATTTTGCGTATCGGGCTTTACGAACTCTTATATGCCGACCCTGAAGAGGTACCACCCAAAGTGGCCATCAACGAGTCGATCGAGCTCGCCAAGAATTACGGCGGGCCGAACGCGGCGCGGTTCGTGAACGGCGTGCTGGGTACCATCTATCGTGAAAGGATCGAAAAAGGGGTACCGAAGTTATCGTCGTCACCATCAGCTAAACCATCCGTCAAACCAAGTCCGGTAAAAAAATAAGCAGCAGCATGGCATCTCCCTCCGAAGCACTCGAAAAGAATATCGGCGTCAGTTTCAAAAATAAGGACCT
>Ga0181516_10000399_pt1 | contig 40695 bp, 33 predicted proteins | sample PEATcosm2014_Bin_25_FD_121104 | JGI IMG/M metagenome (GOLD analysis project Ga0181516, IMG submission 121104) | Peatland microbial communities from MTU Mesocosm Facility, Houghton, MI, USA - PEATcosm2014_Bin01_10_metaG | ecosystem: Environmental > Terrestrial > Soil > Wetlands > Peat | place... | reverse complement strand
TTACGGTTGGCTCACTCTCGTTATGAACTTCGGAACGTTGCGAAACCCTGTGTGCGTTGCTCATTGCAGTTGGAACCCCGCCGATGTACCCGCCGGATTGACAACCGTCACCGTCGCCGGAGTGGTAGCTAAGAACGTGTACTGCGCTGCTGTAATCGTTGCGGTAAGTTCCCATGGGCTGATGTAGGTTGTAAGCAGGCTCAATCCAGTCCAATTCACTGAGGAACTCGATATAAAGTTGGAGCCAGTCAAAGACAAGACATGGTTACCGCTTCCGTCTGCCGCGGCGGAAATCACTGCCCCGCTGATCGTCGCCACCGGAGTGGTTGAAATCACCGTGAACGGCTGAGCTACAGTCGTATAAGGCGGAGAAAGATTCGCGACGGTCACCTGGTCTGTCCCTTCGTTTGCGATGTCTGCTGTCAGGATCGAGGCGGTAAGCTGTGTACTACTCACATAGGTCGTTGCCCGCGCAGCTCCATTCCACAGAACGACCGAGTTCGAGGTGAAGTTCTCGCCGAAGACCGTCAGCGTGAAGCCAGCGCCGCCAGGTACCGCGCTGGCTGGTGACAGCAGCATTGGTTGCGGCTCTGACGACGAGCTGCTGTATACCACCAGAATGCCGGTGACGTAAGTGAAGTTGTAATTGGCCGCCGACAGGCTTGCGACCGCAAACGTAATGGGATATGTGCCAACTGGCGATCCATCTGTCGCCGCGGTCGTTAGCATTGCTGTCCCGGAGACCACTCCACTGTTGTCGCCACTCACAAAGCCCGCGATTACATAGTTAAAGTCAGGGTTTGGAGCCCCATTGGGCTTCGCTGCATTGGCCGCCGTCACCGTAAGCGTTGCTTTGTTAACTGTGAAGCTCTGGCTGACTGGACTGGCAGCGGCATAGCCAGAATTGCCAGTCTGGGCAGCCCGCACGGTTACTACTCCAGCGCCGGTGATGGTTAGCCAACTCCCGATTACGGTAGCCGGACCGGAGATTACGGTATAGCTCACGGTCAGACCTGAGGAGGCCGTTGCGGCGAGCTGAATCGGCGCCACTCCATAAGTCTGGTCCCCTAGCGCCGAAAAGATGATGGTCTGCGGCAGCCCAAAACCATTGCCGTTCAGTAAGACCGTTTGAGTGGCCGCTCCGTTGAGACTGTTATCCACCAGCATTACTGCTTCGCTGAGAGTGCCAGCCACAGTCGGAGTGAAGTTTACCGTCAGTGGACAGGTTGCCCCGGCTGACAGTGGCCCACCCACAGCGCAATCGCCTGAACCAGCCTCTGGGAAGTCGATTGGATACGCAATTGACGAGAAGGTCAGCGGCGCATTGCCGGAGTTGAGTATTGTGACGCTCTGCGGACTATCGCTGCTCGTCGAGGCAACACTCGCCGTTGCAAACGACAGAGTTGGTGCGTCCGCGAAATCCACCTTCAGCGCGTGCCCATTACCGGAGTCGGTGAAGTAAACGTTGCCGCTTCCATCGACCGCGACTCCTTCGGGATTCACCAGACCACTGGCGACCGTGCTCTGCACATAGCCACTAACTGTGGGTGTTTCCTTCAATATCCGTGGTACCGGCGAACCAAGGGTATCCGCGATATACACGTTGCCCACGGCGTCCACCGCCACTCCGTAAGGTTGGTTGATTCCGTTCGATGCAGCGTTTGCGACGGTGCTCTGCGAGCCTGTCGGGGAAACCACTACGACCTGGCTGTTGCCGGTATCGGCAACATAGACGTTGCCGCTCCCATCCACTGCCACGCCGCGGGGAGCGTTGTATCCGCTGCCGACAGATTTCTGGGAGTAAGTATTACTGTTGATCGGGCTCTGAGAGTGGCTGTGAATCTTAACGCGATTTAGCGAAGCGTTGGGAAGAATCGCAGGTCTGCGGATCTGGTTCGGTGGAGGCTGATTTCCACCTGGACCTGAATCGTCACCCGGCTGATTCAACATCTCCTCCAACACCTGGTTGGTGGAGGTATCGCTGATATAAACGTTGCCGCTCCCGTCCACTGCAACGCCCGTAGGATTCGACAGTCCACTGGTGAAGTCTGCGATGATGCTTTGCGTGCCGTATCCGCCGGGAATCCACGGTACCGCCAAAACTTGGACAGCGCCTGGATCGGCAATATAAACGTTGCCGCTCCCGTCTACTGCGATACCAGTGGGCTGAGACAGTCCGCTTCCGATCACGCTCTCCAGATAGCTGCCATTGGACGGCGTTTCCTTCAGCACGCGCCCATTCGCGGTATCGGCGATATAGAGGCTTCCGCCCGCATCCACCGCGATCCCATACGGCCACTTCAAGTCGCTGCCCGTCTGCACCGGAGAGGAAGAGTTAGAGAGGAAGTTAACTTGTGGGGCCACTCCCACGGCCGAGACGTATCCGGTACCAATCACGTCTCCGGTGAAGCCAATCACGGCCACCGCGCCATATCGGTTTCCGGGGAAGAGCGGTGTAAAGTTCACGTTGACCGTGCAGGTGTCGCCGATTTCAACAAACCTGCCCACGCCGCAACTGCCGGTGCCGGCATCGTTAAAGTCGAGGCCTGGCGTACCCTGGGTCAGCACGGTCCAACCACTGATCAAATCGGTCTCTGCCATGGTAATGGTTACGGTCAAAGTCGCCGGGGGGTTGCCGACGGTATTACCTGCGATCACGTTCAATTGCGCGGTCGCAGTTGCTGGTGTGTACTGCGCCGGAGTATCGGGAGTAAAGTAAGCGGCCAGAGAATAGCTTCCGGCCGGGAGCACTGTTGCGGCATTTACGCTCGATGCGATTCCGTCGACCGGCGTCGCGGTATACACGAAGCTCCCACCAATGAAGTTGTTGACGCCGTCCTGAGCAGCCGCCGTCAGAACTGTACTGAGATCAGATCCGGAGAAAATGGAGCCGGGTGGCGTCCAGAGAATGATGGGAACAGATTGACCGGCACCGACCCCAGTGCCCGTGCCCGATACCGTGATGACCTGTGCGGTATCTACATTCAGATTGTTATCCTCGATAAACACGTTTTCATTGAATCTGGCCGCGATAGGAGGCGAAAACTTGATGGTCAGCGGGCAGCTTACCCCCGCCGCCAGAGGCACACCCACTGTGCAATCGCTTACACCAGCTTCCGGAAAATCGGACGGGAATGCGATTTGTGAAAACATCAGCGGAATATTCCCGGAGTTTTCAAGGGTTATAACCAACGAGCCATCGGTTGAATCCGCAGTGCCAGCCGCGGTTGGCGAAGGGAAATTGACGGTCGGCGCGTCTGCGAAGTCCAGCTTCACGGCCCTGCTGTTGTCGTAGTCGGCAACGAAGACGTTGCCGTTTCCATCCACCGCGACTCCGGTCGGCCCATTCAGGCCCGTGCCGAGAGTGCTCTGTGTGTAAGTGCCACCTGACAGAGTTTCCTTGTAGACAACATTCGCTCCCCAACAAGCCACGTAGACGTTGCTGTTAGCATCGACAGCGACACCGATGGCACTGGGTAGTTCGCTTGCCACTGTGCTCTCCGTATAAAGGCCTGCCGATAAGCTCTCCTTCAGCACCCGTCCGTTGTAGGTATCTCCAATATAGATATTTCCGCTGCCATCGACAGTGAGCCCCTGGGGGCTTTGCACGCCCGTTACGATCGTGCTCTGTGCGCCGTAGCCAGTGCCCGTCCACGGCAGGAACATGATTCGGTTGTTGCCCGAGTCGGCAACATACACGTTACCTCTGCCATCCACGGCAACGCCGCGAGGACCGCTAAAGCCGCTGCCCAACGTACTCTGCGTGTAGGTGCCCGATGCCGAGAGCGTCTCTTTGTATACATTAGAAGAGCCAAAATCGGCAGCGTATACATTCCCGCTGCCGTCCACGGCTATCCCCTCGGGCGTAAACAGGCCACTGGCTATCACACTCTGCGCGTAACCGCTTCCGGAAGGTGTTTCCTTAAGCAGGCGGCCGCCAAACGTATCGCCGATATAGACGGCTCCGTTCTCGTCAGTTGCGATTCCTTGAGGAAAAACCAAGCCATCGCCGATCGTGGTCTGTGCGCCCGGCAGGAAGCTTGTCTGCGGTCCCATGGCGCCACCGTAGACGTATCCAGTCGAAAACACGTTTCCCGCGCCGTCATAGAGAACCGCTGCGCCATAACGGGTTCCGGGAAACCTGGGCGTGAAAGTGACGTCGACTGTGCAGCTGTCTCCGGCATTGTAGAATTTCGGCTGACAACTGCCTGTGCCTGCATCCCTAAAGTCCATCCCTGCAGCGCCCTGGGTCAATACGGCAGTGCTGCCGAGCGTGCCCGCCGAGTCAAAGAGGAAGAACAGCGTAGCCACGGGGCTCGTGCTTCCTATGCTGACCGTACCCAGATTTGCAGTGGACATCTTCAACTCTTCCACCGCATTGTTCCCGTAGTCGCCAACATAAACGTTGCCGATGGAGTCCACTGCCACGCCTCGCGGAGCATTGAAGTTACTTCTGAGCGTGGTTACCGTGCTGTAGCCGCCCTCAGCAAATATCTCTTCAACCGCATTGAGGTTGGCATCGCTGACGTAGAGATTGAACTTCGAATCCAATGCCACACCTCGCGGGCTACTTAAACTGAAGCCCACGGCAAGTCGAGTCACACAGTTTGAAGCAAGACAGCCGGAGGGAATTTCATACACCCCGACGGGAGCTGTTCCATCGTCGCTGACAAACACATCTCCGCTCCCATCCACCGCCACAGCATCGGGGTTGACGAAGCCGCCCCCGATCACGATGACGCATGCGGCAATGCTGCACCCAGACGGAATTTCCTCCACCCGTCCGCCGCTATAATCGGCAACAAAAACGTCGCCACCGCCATCAACAGCAACGGCCGTGGGACCGTTAAATGCGAAGCTACCGCCGAGCTGAACAACGCAACCAGAGTTGGTGCAGTTCGACGGCATTCTCTTCACTTTGTTATTGGAACTATCGGCGACGAACACATTTCCGCCACCGTCTACTCCTATGCCCTTGGGGCTTGAGAATCCGCCACCAAGCGCAATCACACAAGATGAGCTGAGGCAGCCGGACGGAATTTCTCTCACACTGTTGTGGCCGCTATCGGCGACGAAGACATTTCCGCTTCCATCCACAGCAACGCCGCGAGGACCGTCGAAGCCGCCGCCAAGCGCGATCTGCGTCCCACTGAAGTGGGCTGTCTGCGCTAAGGCTACTGAGCAGCCTGCAACACTGAACGTGAGGAGCAAAAGCCGCAGCAGGCGGCGGGATGGGACAGCGCTACGGCAAATGGAAGCGAGATACTTGGAGACGGAGCGAATGTGAAGCATCATGGCAATCGATTCCCTCTTGAAACCCGCGCGGAACGAACTTGAAGCAGGAGATAACAAAGGTTTACGCCTTCGTGCCGACAGGTAAGTAACGTGGCTTAGTTAAGCCGACGAGGCGCATCACTGTCGATGAAGGAGGCCGCTTTAGATGAGGATAAGAAATTACTTATGCCCAGCGAGGGAGGTGAGCTTGTTTTGGGAACGGGCTCGAATGCCCGCTGAGGTTGTGACGCAGTGATGCTGCGCGGATCCTTCTCCCTGAAAAATTCGTCTCTTGCCTTGGGGGGAGGAAACTCTCTCTCCAGTCGTTTCCAAACCACCAACCGCCCATTCGCAACAGTCCCCAATGGGCGATGATTCATCCGGCAAATTGTGTCATTGCCTATCCTGAAGTGGAAGCGCGAGACGCCTCGCTCACAATTTAGGCACTCGGCTGGTTTCCTTGAGATTTACGCCGCTGGATTGTTCCTCCAACATCGCGCGCACAAAATTGAGGATTCGCGAGGCAGCCTCTGCTGGCGGCACGCCGTTTCGATGAATATTTGATACCAGATTCCGGTTTGCGTCGGTGTGCCCCAGGCGGGGACAGTATGCAAGGTAGGCGGAGAGGCTCTCGGCAGTCGCAAGCCCTGGACGCTCACCCACCAACAAGACTACCGCTCTCGGATTCAGTAACTCACCGATCTCGTTCATGACACCCACGCGACAGTGCCGAATCACGAATGGGCGTCCTACCCTCCACTCACGTTCGCGGGCACCATCGAACAACAGCGGCAACAACTCCGGAACCTGGGCGGAAACCGCCTTCACTGAGAGGCCGTCCCCGATGACGACCTGCAGGTCTGGTGAGTGTGTGCACTGCTCACGAACCAAGGAACGCGCCGTCTCGTCGAAAGATCGTCCGAGGTCGGGACGCAGCAGGTACTCGGCCTTCGACGTGGCCCTGGTTGACACTTCGAAGAGCCGCCAGTGCTCAATGACCTCTTGACCAAGACTTGCGCACAGGTCGAGTTCCGTCTGCACGGCATCTCGCGCCGCCGCGTGGTCGGCTCTCAATTGGAGTTGCGTTGCGGTGCGGTAGGATGCCCCGGAGCGTCCCTCCATGAGCCGGGCCGGAGTCTGTTGGCGGACTCTTTTCGCGATCTCATTCCATTCCGCGCTCGTGCGGATGAGGTCGGGGTCAGAAGCCATCGCGGCTCGCTCCTTTCAGCGCCAACTCAATGCCGCTCACAAATTGTCGTTGAATATCCGCCGTCTGCACGGCAGGACCAAGACCACTATAGATTCCAGTCCGCTGCAGCCATGAGAGAAATTCCGGAGCGGGACTCATGCGAAACAGTTCTCGGACGGCGAGCGCGTCGTGATAACTGGTGGACTGGTAGTTGAGCATGATGTCGTCGGAGCAGGGTACCCCCATGAAGTAATTGCAGCCTGCCGCGGCCAACAGCAGCATGAGATTGTCAGCGGAGTTCTGGTCGGCATTGGCGTGGTTCGTGTAACAGACATCGCAGCCCATCGGCAGGCCCAGCAGTTTGCCCATGAAATGGTCCTCCAAGCCGGCGCGAATGATCTGCCGCTCATCATAGAGGTATTCCGGTCCGATAAAGCCGACGACCGTATTGACCAGAAATGGGTCAAACGCTCTCGCCACGCCATAGGCGCGAGCTTCCAATGTGAGTTGATCAACCCCATGATGCGCTCCCGCGGAGAGTGCGCTGCCCTGACCGGTTTCAAAGTACATTACCTGCGTTCCGGCCCAAGCAACGTCGCGCTGCGAATGCTGTTCGAGGACTCGCTTGCGGCCCTCCCGCAATGTGGCCAATGAGATGCCAAAACTCTGATTGGCTAGCTCCGTACCTGCAATGGACTGAAAGAGCAGATCGACGGGAGTTCCATGCTTTAGGGCGGCCAGTTGGGTGGTGATATGGGCCAGGCAGCAGGCCTGCGTCGGAATCTGATAGGTGTCAATCAAGCCGACCAGCGCATTCAGAATCGCGGAGACGGACTCGACGGAATCTGTCACTGGATTCACTCCGATGACGGCATCCCCGCATCCGTAGAAAAGACCTTCCACCGTGGCCAGCAAGATTCCCGCCAGATCGTCCGCGGGATGATTTGGCTGGAGTCGGACACCGAGGACTCCCCGCTCGCCCATGGTGTTCCTGCACCGTGTCACGTTTCGAATCTTCGAAGCGGCGAGAACTAGATCCCGGTTGCTCATGAGTTTGGTAACAGCCGCCACAATCTCAGGTGTCACACCCCATTGCAGACTCTTAAGGGTGCTTGCGTCAGTTCCATCGTGGAGGAGGTATTCACGGAACTCGCCGACTGTCAGAGAAGAGATGGGCTGGAACGCCGCCTCGTCCCATGTGTCCTGAATCAGGCGCGTGACCTCGTCGTCTTCAGCAGCGATGAGAGGTTGCTCAATAATCCTGCGCAGTGGTAGGTCAGCCAAGGAGTACTTGGCAGCCACGCGCTCACGCTCCGAACGCGCCGCAAGCCCAGCCAACTGGTCGCCAGACTTCTCTTCATTTGCCTTGGCAAAGGTTTCGCGAAGATCGGAAAATGCAAAGCGTTCGGTCATATGAATCTGCCATGATACGCGCGCTCCACCATCATTAGGAAGCGCTGCGCTTCAGGAAGAGATCCATCCCGTTCGCCCGGAGCTGTTTGGCCTCGCCTCGCCAGGAAGGTCTGGCCGATCATAAAGCCAATTACGTGCGAAAGATCGAAGCTCTACTTTAACTTGGCTCCCGGCAGCGTGAATCCGTACTGCGACATAAGTCTGACGATCTCAGGTTTGCGCACGAAATCAAGGAAGAGAGCACTGGTAGCTTTCTCCTTGGAGCGCTCCAGGATCACTGCGGCCTGCTCAATGGGAGCGTGATCGGATTCGGGAACTTCGACAAAGTGCCCTGCGCTCTTCATCTGCGGACTGAGAACGAGCGAAAGTGCAAGGAGACCTGCATCGGCGTTGCCGGACTGCACGAACTGAGCGGTTTGAGAGATATTTTCTCCCATCACGAACTTGCTCTGAAGGGAGTCGTAGAGTCCCTCTTTCTTGAGGGATTCTATAGCCGCGCGGCCATACGGTGCATGCTGCGGATTCGCAATCGCAATCCGCTTCGCCTGCGGCGATTGCAGAGCGCGCAAGCCCTGCGAGAGATTCAGCGGCGAGTTGTTGGGGACGTAGAGGACGAGCCTGCCCACGGCGTACTTGTATATCGTCCCGGGCTGGGTGAGTTTTTCTGCTTCGAGACGCTGAGGGTACTGCACATCCGCCGAGAAAAACATGTCAAATGGAGCGCCATTCTCGATCTGTAAGAGGAACTGGCCGGAGGAGCCGAAATTGAGCTTTACCTTCCTTCCTGTCTCTTTCTCAAACCTCGCTGCGACCTCAGGGAATACTGACGACAAATCGGCGGCGGCGGCGATGGCAATTTCCTGCGCGCTGGCCACGGCTGCAAAGGCGCAAACAACCATCACCAATAGAATTCTTTTCATAGAGTCAAATGTTAATTCACAATAGCACTAGGCAGAGCGAAGTTATTGCAGAAATCCGGAACTGACCGGCAGTGACGCGGTCCGCCGAGGGGAGCCACGATGTTGCGACGAATTCGGGTTGGCCCAGCAGCACGTCATCGGACTCCCGAAGCTCTGTCTTCATCTACCATTCGCCAGCTTCTCCTGGATAGAGAAGTTGATATCTCGCGCCGGCCCGATGAAATCACCGTAATTTTTTTCCTCTCCTCCGGTTCGGTATCCCCATGCGTCGATTCCAGGGGACTGGGTGGCCTCAATCCCATCGTAGGCATTATCCATGAGTGAGACCAAGCCCCAATTCTTCTGCTCTCCCACCATGTCAAGCCACCACCACCAAAGCATTCCTACATATGGGTTGGAGCCGGTCGAGGAAGAGACCCTCGAAAAGAGTGCATCCATCCGCTGCCGGTAACGCTGCCCGCGGGCCTCCTGAGACTTCAGGTACCACGACGCAGAGGCGACATCTGGATCCTTATGGCGCCATCGACTTGAATCAGGATTCGCCACCATTCCCTCCCAGATGATGAGTGGGACGTCCCCGGTGGCACGAGTGATGAAATCGAGTTGGGCCTGGCTGCAATCGGTACTCACGCTCACAACATCAAGAATTTCGCCCGCGGCGCGGTAGATTGGAGCCCGCGCCGGAGCAAACCAACCGCCGATATTGGTTGGCCCGAAGAAGAGACCATGCGGAGCCACCGCCTTCAAAGCGTCGCGATGCACTGACAGATACTGCCGGGCAAGCTTATACAGGAACTCATCCAGATCGGCCACCAGTCGTGCGTTTGCGCCCGAGCCGTGCGGGAGTTCAGCGTTTCCTGTTCCCAGCCACTTGTGGGATGTTCGGCCATTTTCGTCCAGCAGGCCGCTTCCATTGGGCCACCCGCCATCGCTATCAAACGTCGTGTAACTGGAGTTCCACGCAGCGTTCAGTGTGCCGATTGTCCCGTACTTCGTCTTCAGGAAATCTCTCAGGGCGTATTTTGTGTAGACCTTCTGGTCGGCATAGCGCTGGCCGGCAGGCGAGGAGTAGGGGTTTACCACTTGCGTTGGAGCAGTCACCAGCGCGACGTAGCCCAAATGCGCGTGGGCCTTCTCCGGCGGATCCGTCGTGAACTCAGGGCCGGAGCCGAAGCCTCCCAGATCGTCCGTATCATCGGCAAATGAGCCTACAAAATAGGGTGACTTCGACTTGTATAACAGATCATTATCCGTGGCATACAGACGATGCGTGTTACTGACCCACGCTGGGTCGAAGACATCCGGAAAGTTGGCGGAGGAGGAGATGTCACGCACGGCGCTTCCATCCACACGGGCGAACAGGTTCTTGAAGAGTCCGTTGGTTCGTCCGATGCCCGAAGAGTTCAAACTCCGAGTTGTGTAGGGAAACTTGACCGGCTGGGTTCCGCCCCACTCCTCTTCCTTGTCGATGGGCAGAACCATGCGGTAACTCCAGGGACCAACCAGATTGAATCCCCACGATCTCAGACGCCGGTTTGCTTGCAGGTTGCTGTCTGCGAGGCTCTTGTACTTTATGGAGACCCGTTGGTCATATTGTCCGCCACGTTCGTCCACATGGGCGTCGCCGGTGACTCCCCATATTCCAATCATCCAGAAGGCGTTGCCTGCCGGTGTCACCAAAACCCATCGCTTGCCGATTTTCTCTGTGCGCCACCAACCGGTTGCGCCATGTGGAGAGTGCACCGAGGTGACTCCCCCGAATGCATCCACTTGTGTTGGGCTGATGTGGATGTTGAACTTTCTGCTGGTGCTCTGTCCGGGATCGGAGACAGTGACCGTGAAGCTGAAATCTCCGCCATGCGACGGCGCACCTGAAAGGGTCCCATCACTGTGCAATTTCAGGCCGGGCGGAAGTTCGCCTGCGGATTTCCATGCATACGGCCTCATTCCGCCCCAGGCTGTCAGCCTTACCTGGTAGTCGTCTCCCACACGTCCCCAGGGAAGTTCTGGGTTACTGGTGACAATGGCCAGTCCTTTCGACGAGACGCGCAGATCGAGCGATTTGAGGGTACTGTGAACAGGGTTCGAGGAATCCGTGGCCTGAACCGTGAAGTAGAACTCTCCCGGCACTTCGGGCGTTCCCGCCAAAGTTCCGTTGTCTTGCAGTTTTAGTCCAGAGGGAATCCATCCGTCCCGTAATGCCCAGTGATATGGTGCGGTGCCACCCGCAGCGATAAGCGCAACCCGGTAGGACTCCTGATTTGTCGCCGCGGGGAGGAGCGTATCGCTGTCGATTGACAACTGCCCCGTCAGTTTGGCAAAAGCACTGCGCGAGGACTCGCAGGAACCAAGCAATCCTATTGCGATGAGAACTGCGACCAACTTGCCAGTGAATATTCTTCCCCAGTGCATGTTGTCTCCGTCATTCTGTGTGACCACGTTCCTCGCGAGGTGGCACGGTTACAAGAGCAAAACCGCTTCCGGCAACCTGGACAACCAAGTAGCGCGGGATGACGCAGAAAATTCGCACCAGGTGCGTCCAGAGTTCGCCAAGAATGAACGTATCTTACAGCCCGCTTCCAGCTTAGGTCTATGCCGGGGCCATGATTGAAACGTCCGGAATCGGTTCTGAGTGTGGATGATAGGATTCGGTCAGTTCTTCAGCGGGCTCGCCACTGGATGTTGAAGAACTGTATTGCTGACGATCTCAGCCACGATTGCCGCGCCGTACGGGGTAAAGTGAGCGTCGTCGTAGAAACAAGCCGCGGGGGGTTGGAGCCTGCTTTGCATCTGAACAATTTCGGCTCCATTTTCCTGCGCTACCCGGGCCGCGACGCTATTCACCTGCATCATGAGTTGCGAGAACACTTCCGCCGAGTAGTACGTTGACACGCTCTGACTATGCGGGTCCCCTTCGGCCCCGAACCATAATCGAGATTCTTCGTCCTTGGTGAGACAGTTTGCGTCGAGCCATGGCTGAGCCACGACCAGCACACGAGCGCCAGCTTTCTTACATATCGCTATACAGGATTCCAGTGCCTTTTCGAAGTTGCACAACATGGCGGTAGGGGCTGTCACCTCGGACTTCACGGTCTTAGCCTGCTGTCTCATCTTGCGGAGTCGCGCAACGGACGTACCCACGCCGCTGCGTCGCAGTTTCCGACGAACAAATCTTCGGTCCAGTATGCGAAACAATTCGCTCAACGCAGTTCGTTTCGGTGGAAACCAGGCAAATCGCTGCTCAGGCGAGGACTCGAACACATGCAACGGCTCTGGTAGCTCGAGTTCAGGGTATTCCGGAGCCCCGTTACGCAGCCAGGACAAGACTTCCGCCGCGCCGATCATCATGACCACAGTATCGATCTTTTCATGTTGGCGGCATACTCGGCGCAAGACCAGCGTTGCTTTGGCGCAATCAATGCCTGATCTTGCAACGCTGCCGACATGAACTCGCGTCCGCTGGAGGGCGTCCAATGCTGCCGGAATGTTCAACCTGCGCTCCAAGCGCATCGACCAGCACGCCTCCTGGTCCAGAAAATAGCACTCCGCGGCACTACCGCCAATAACAAGAATTCGATAGAGACCATTCTTTGAGCGAGGAGGCTCGCTGCCGCGCTCGCCCTCGCTGTTAACGCGAAAAACAGCCTTTGAATCCAGTCCGGGAAAGACGTCCGCATTCAGATGGTTCTCGATGCAATAGTAGGGCGGCCAGACGTAATAGCGACTGCGCGCCAAGAAGAATCGTGCCGCCGCTTCGCTCACAATGCAGAGCATGAACAATAAAGCCGCGGCCAACGCACACCAGGACACCATCAACAAAACTCCTGTCATGAGAGCACCCGCTGGCGCAGGCCCTGGAACAACTGACCAACATCGACATCGCGGTCGCCACGATAAACAAATCCACACCATACCGATATGAAGACCACGGCGCTGACGAGGAATGCGAGCGTAAGACCCGGAAACCCGCGGAGATGAAGGCCCCGGTCGCACCACACCAATGACGCGGCGACCGGTACAGCGCCGGCCAGCGGGAGCACTACTACCCGCAATAAGTATTCCCGGATTCCAAAGTTCAATTCCTTCGCGCAGATGAACAAAAGCACCACGCCGAAGAAGACATTAGGAATTGCTGTTCCCACCGCTACGCCCAGTAGCCCGAGAGGGCGGGCAAGCACGACACTAAGAATGAGGTTCAAAAGGCCGGCAAGCAGGAAAGCGACGGTAGCGCTACGGGGCCTGCCGATACCCATGAGAATTGGCAGCGCAACTCCACGAAGCGGAAGAAATACCAGCGCGGAAACCATGAGTACTTGCAAGACGATTCCGGCGGGATTTGCAAATGACGAGCCAATCCATGCGCGGATCAACTCAGGACCAAAGACAAGAAGGAAGAGGCTGCCGAGCAGCGTGAGCGAAAAGGTGATCTTCGACCACTTAAAAAAGAGTCTTCTCAATTGGTCCTGATGCCCTTGCGCTTGTAACTTGGTCGCCATTGGCATTACGACCGCCGCGATTCCGATCACGAACTGCATTGCATACACCATGATCGTGTTTGCCACCGCGTAGTAGGGTATTTGGTTTATGTTTAGCAGTTTTCCAATGACGAGAGAATCTGTCTGAAACGACAGTTGTATGCCGATGTTGAGAACAAGGACAAAGACACTGAACGAAAAAATCTGCCGCATGGTCTTCCACTCAAAGAGCGAGAGATCCAGCTTGACTTCCGGATATTTTCGCGAGATGAGCATCCACATGATGCCCGATTCGAGAATTACCGGGACCAACAGGACGAATGCCAGAACCATCAGCGATGGCTTCCATGTGAGCAGCACTACTGTAAACAGCGCCTTGACGAGAATGCTGCCCGTCTGGACCATATTCCGCCCGACGAAGTCATGATAGGAAGCCATGATTCCGTGTGGCATCTGGGCAAAAAACGAAACAGACGTAGTCGATACGACGATCAAATACGCGACGCGAGCCGTGTTGCGGAGTCCGGTTGGGACATCGTATGCCCACTCAAAAATAACCAGGAGCCCCACTCCAATCAGAAGAGACGCCGCTCCTATAAGCAGGTACATTCCCGCGCAGGTAGCTATCGTCTTATTCATCGCAGGATAATCACCGATGGATGCATCGTGAGTGATATACCGGACAGAGGCCATTGGCACCCCAAGGACCAGAAGCCCCAGGTATCCGGTAAAAGACGTGATCAACAGCCATGTTCCATACTGATCGTTTCCCAGGCAACGCAGGGTAAATGGCAGCAGGAAATATGCACTGGCCATCGTTGCCAGCATCAACAACCAATTTGAGCCGATGTTCTTGAACATGTGCTTCTCCACCCTTGAACCTGAATGCAAAACAATAGGCCTTCCATTTCGCCTTTCATTCGGCCAGAGAACATGAGATATTTCCTGCAATCTCACTCTGTCGTTCGAGAGGAGAGCCGGCGCGCGATGCAATTCCCGTGAACGCGCGTTCGGGGGAGAAGTTTTGCCCGTGAACTTCAGAACGACAATCCGTGCCGACCTTTGGCGCTACTGCGGTCGCGACGACCAGCGCGCGTTCTGGGAAGCATTTCGCAAAATCCCTGGTTTCCGGTTCAGTTACTTCTTGCGAAAATGCCAAGCCGCTCAGTTCCGCCCGCGATGGCTGCGAATTGCAAGTACTCTTCCGTATAGACTTCTGCTCGAACATTACAGGTACCGCTATGGCTTTGATATTCAGGTAGAAACCAACATCGGCCCCGGACTCTACATCGGACATTTTGGGCATCTGACATTGCACCCCCTGAGCAAGCTTGGATGTAATGTGAACCTCGCGCCAGGAGTAGTGGTAGGTCAGTGCAATCGCGGGCGAGGGCAAGGTGTCCCGGTCATTGGCAATCGCGTATGGATCGGAACGAACGCGATCGTGGTTGGAGGCATAAGAATTGGCAATAACGTGATGATTGCGCCCGGCGCGTACGTCAACTTCGACGTTCCAGACGACGCCGTCGTGGCAGGGAACCCGGGACGGATTGTGTCTTACCGTGGGACCGCACACTACATTGAAAATATCGCTGATCACGTTTAACCCGGAAGAAGTCTGGTGATCTCGGGGGAAGCCGAGTGGATGAATTGCAGAATTGTTCTTGTGGCTTCATCCTGGTCCATGCCAGGATGCAATTCCAGGCTGACGCGCACTAGCGCTCCATCACGCGAACCCCGGCGGAACGAGTCCCACATTAGATAGAACTTGCCGCGGTACTCATCGGCTATCAGGCGATTATGTTCCTGGTACCAATACACCACCAGCAACCGCTTGTCCTCTCTCTGCACCAGGTAACGGTTCAGTTGCTCCACCCTTCCGCCGCCAATGTCAGCGTTAACCAGAGAAATTGACAGGGGTTCCCAGCCGGACCCCGGAAGACAATTGCGCGGCGAATGCATCCGCTCGCCTGACCTCTGGGTCTTGTAGTAGGCAATAAACAACTGCAACTGAGTCCCGGGCAATACCTCGTAGGTGCGCGCCAGCAGGTCGTCGGCTCGCAGCACCCGGCGTACCGGTAAGGACAAGGCATCTTCGGAAACGGAATGCCAAGCACCGATGGTGGGCGGAAGGGCGCTCAACGGTTCGCTCAAACTTACGGCAGGCTCGCGATCCAACCACCAGCGGACTCCGAGAACTCCGGCCAGGACCAGCGACACCAACAACAGGCGGCGGTTCATATTGACCTCGCCCCCCTGTGGGAGATTCGTTCCATGAGTTTCAGCTCCCCAGACAACAGCAGGAAAGCTATGACGAAGACAGACCAGCCTTCCACAAGGTGCCAGAGGCCGATGGTATAGCGCATCCCAACGTAATATCCGAGAAGTCCAGCAGCGCTGACCCTGATTCCGTTGGCGATGATGGCAACGCCTGCCGCTGAGAAGATGAAGACAATGCGCGCCAGCCAATGCAAGCGGGTGAAGCTCACCATGATCACAGCGAGAGTGATAAGACTCACCAGAGATCGTATTCCACTGCATGCCTCGGCAACATTCAATGTCTGCCTGGCCATCTGCAGGAGGTTGCCTGTGCGGTACACCGATACCCCGCATGTGCGGAGAACGGCCTCCGCGCCCACTGAGGCGAGCAGTTGCAGCGGCAGCGTGATTTGGTTCATCAGCACAGCCGGTAATGGAATGCAGAGTTCCAGCAGAAGAAGCGGCAGTAACAGGTGGCGCAGGTAATTCCATCCCAGCAGAAGGACAATCATTCCAGCCACAAACACAACGATGGAACTGCGTTGCAGGAAGAACTCGGCGCCGAAATATCCGGCGAGAAAGACAACCTGCGACACAAAGATAAGCGCCATCGCCGGCATCAGCATGGGCCTGCGAGGTAGTCGCAGCATCACTTCCCGTCGCCGGAAGACAATGTAGGCCGCCACGAATGGCACGATCATTCCGTGCGAATAATCTGGATCATTCCACCAATCTTCCAGAAGACCGCGCAATGTCGAGAAGTAAAGAAGCAGGAACAAGGCAGACAGCACGCTCCAACAGGCAATGCTCTGCCAGTTGTCCGTTGGTGCGAATTGCGGTTTGTTTGTTTCTGGCACCGCCATACTGTCTGCCGTTCCATCTTTGGATCGGGTCTCGATCCATAACTATTGAAGGATTTCTTTCGCTTCGTTGCGGGTTCGGATATTGGTATCCAGCTTTGCGGCCGATGCCATCTCCAACCGGGCCTCGGCCTTTTTGCCGGAGTGCATGAGAGCTATCGCGAGGTGATAGTGATATTCGGCGTGCTTGGGTTCAGACTTCACCGCCTCCAAAAGGAGCGGAACCGCCATCTCGTTGAGACGCCGCTTCGTGTAAATCCAACCCAGCGTGTCTGATACATTGGGCACATTCGGCAATGCGACCTTGGCGCGCCGGGCGAGTTCCAACGCTTTGTCCATGTCGTTCAGATGATCTGCGTAGAGCCACGCCAGGTTATTAGCCGCCACACCCGCATTGGGCTCAATGTCCAGCACCTTGATGTAAGACTCCTCTGCTTTGTGCACGTCTCCACTCTGCTGATAGAGCATGCCGAGCATCGTCCATGAGCCCACATCGGATGGATGGAGCTTTACTGCGGACTGGAAGTAAGCAATCGCCTCCGGCACTCGCTGACGGCGCGCGTACAGGCTGCCGAGTTGGACATAATTCGCAAAGGTGTCTGGAGATTGTTGCAGTGCCTTCTTGAGTACGGCCTCGGCTGTGTCCAGGTCACCAATGTCGATATAGATTTTTCCCGCAATCCTCAACAGGTCTGGAGTCTCGCCCTGTTTCAGTGCATCACTGACGCGCTGCATGGCGCCGGCTTTGTCGCCTTCCAGAAGCAGAGTGCTGGCAATGCCATCCAGTGCTGTCGAATTCCGTGGATCAAGCTGCCTGGTCTTCTCGAAGTAGGCGACAGCCTCTGGAAAGCGCTTCTGCATAATTCGCAGGTCACCGAGTCGGTTAAGCCCATCAACAGAACCCGGCTGGGAAGCCGAATACGCCTGGAGATAATGCTCGGCCGAATTCAAGTCATGCAGATTCGCAAACGCGCTCCCGATGAGCACAAGGCAATCGGCACGGTTGGGGGCCTGCTGGAGCGCCATGCGCGCATATTGGAGGGCCACCTTCGGCTGATCTCGATTCAGCATCATCTGGCCAAGGCCAACGTAGGCATCCGTCAGGTGCGGATCCGTTGCAATGGCTGACTGCATCTCACTGTTGGCGCGTTCAAGATTGCCGACCTGGCTATAGGCAACTCCCAGCAAGTAGTGGGCGACTGCCAGGTTTCCCTGCCTGATGACGCCTTCCAGCACTTCGATCGCCTGCTGCGGTTTACGCTCCTTGAGCAGAACTCGCGCATGCACGATCTGTATCTCCGGGTTACGCTTCTGTTCCTGCAACAGCGGCGCAAGAATGGCTTCGGCCTTCTTCTCATCGGAGGCATTCAGGGCGAGTTCAGCCAGTTGAATACGGGCGGGCAAAAAGTCAGCGCTCTCAGCCACAATGCCTTCATCAAGATGACGGGCCTCATCGTAGCGGCTCTGCATGACGTAGAATCTTGCCAGCGCAAAACGCGACTGAACCGAGTTTTTCTGTACCACGATCAAGCGCTTGTAAATTTGCTCCGACTCCGGTTGGCGATTTTCCATGGCGTAGAATTCCGCCAACGTCATCAGCACCTCTGCCGAGTCCGGCTTGGATTGCAGCGCGGCACGATAGAGGGCTTCGGCATCACTCACTCTGCCGCGCGAGAGGTAAAGCGCTGCCAGCGCTTTGCGCGCGTTGAATGACTCCGGCTCAAGTTCCAGCGCCTTCAGCAACTCGGTCTCGGCCAACTCCGGCTTCTCCGCAGATGCGTAGAACATCGCCAGATTGATGTGAGCGGCGGTCAGTTGCGGTTCATCTTTCACCAGCGCGGCAAGTTCTGCCACCGCCAGTGACGTGATTCCTTTCGCCGCATATGCATTCGCAAGCAATAGGCGGGCTTCTGGAGCCTTGGCGTTTCTATTCTCCAGATCCTTGGCAATCTGGAGCGCATCGTCATTCATGCCGGCCCTCAGGAATATCTGTCCAATTGCCAGTTGCGCATCCGGATTGCCTGGGGAAATCTGGAGGACCTGCTCGAACTCCTGGTACGCCTCTTTGAATTGCGAATTCTTCAGGTAGGCCTGGCCGAGCCTGGAATGAGTCTCGCCCGAGGCAGGGTCTGCCTTCACCGCGTTTTTGTATTCAATGATGGCATTCGAATACTGCTCCTGCTTTTCGTACTCCGCGGCCTTGGCAAGCGACTCTTCGCGCACCTTGGCCGGAGACTTCATGCAGCTCACAGCGAGCAGCGTGACCAGCAGGACGCCTAAGTACGCTGAAACGTAAGCACAACTGCGCAACGAACCAGTCCTGAACACGGGCTTACCCTCTCGATGGAAATTCAGAGCTACTACGAGTCATATGCACGCGCAGTGCCGTCGCCGTCAGAGGGACAAGTTGTGCCGAGAATTCGCTTCCGCTTCCACCGGAGAAGCCCGGCAGGCCAATGCAGGGCAATTACTTCCACAGCTCAGACACTGAGGGGGTGTAGAGATTCCCGGGTAAGGCCATTCCACGTCTAGGCCTCGTTTTGCTCTTCGGGATTAGTACAGAATCTAGATTTCTCAGTACCTGCAGCAACTCCGGTCGCGCTTAACCTGGGCGTGGGGAAGCGAATACCAGAACACAATCCAGAAACCAGACTGAGATATGGGACCGTCATGGGACTTCGCCGGTATGAATTTTGGGCTGTCAGGCTGTGTGTGCCGCAGTCCGTGCTGTACGATGACGAAGGGTTAGAAACTTTCGTAACCAAAAAGATGCGAGACGGGCCCAGTTGCATCGGGAGGATCAGGAAATGACGTTCCTTCGAACCGAGAAGTGGATCTCGTTCAGTTTGTTGTTGACCACTGTTCTGCTTTGCCAGATGTTCGGCTGGCCGGATATGGCAATCAGCGCAGAGAGGAAGGCGATACCCGACGCGAACCTCGTGACTGAACGAGGCCGGATGGGACACCTGGGGAGCACGGTTTTAGTTGGCCAAGCAACATCTGAGAATCCGGCTCTGCTTGCGGTTTCTGATTTCTACGGGTGCGACCCGTCGTTTCGCTCATTCGACGATCACGCCAACAACTACCTGCAACCCGATCCCGTAGATGGAAGTAGATGCGTGGCAGGCATCGGCGCAAACCACGCCACTTATGGGAAGTTAATGTCGCATCAGTTTCAACTCTCACGCGATGTTTGGATGAGCGGGTACGTTTACTTCCCTGTCGACTTCATACTACCTGCGGTGTCCCCAGGTCCCAATGGCGTCTGCAATGGCGGAATACACTTATGGCGACTGCACGAAACCCTGGCCAGTAATCGCCTCAGCATGGACTTTAATGTGCCCGCGGGCTTGGACGTAATCCAGTTCTATGTCTTCCGGGACAATGGCAGCACGAGTTTTGTCAAGAACACGGCATACAACCCAGCGAAGCGGAAGGGGCAATGGCAATACTGGCAGGTCCATGTGAATCTAGGCACTCCCGGCGAGAAGGACGGTTTTCTGCGCTTTTATGCCGACGGGCGCCTTGTGGACAGCATGGAGAAACAACCATTCCTGCCTGCGGGGGCAGACGCAACCTGGGGGTTTTCCTACGCCGACATGCAGAGCAACATCGGTGGCTGCAATCTCCAATGGCCGGCACAAAACGGTTGGCTAGTCAGCGACGTGCGCGTATGCAAGGACAATGTTTGTTAGAGCTTCTGAAGTCTTTACCTCGTCGTCAACCTCGGAACCAGGCTTTCGCGCCCTTGCGGTATCTGTAATCCCTGCAGTCTCGACCGCACAATTTTCAGAAACGTCTCGTATTGAGCTTCTAGGCTAAGCTCCCTTTCGCAGCGTTCGCGCCCGGCACGAGAGTAGCGGGCGGCCAGCTCCGGTTGGTCCAAGAGTTTTTCGATGCTATCAGCCAATTCTTTTACGTTTCCAGGTTCGTAAACAATACCCGTGCAATCATGTAGTACGGATTCGGGCAACCCTCCTGTCCGAGCGGCAATTACCGGCAATCCAGATGCAGCCATTTCCACCGATGTGCGTGGAAATGAATCGTAGCCCGTCGAAGGAATCACCCCGCAGAAACATCCGCGGTAGATCTCGGCCATGTCCGAGCGGTATCCGCCGAAACGAATCAGGTGGTCTATCCCCATACCGGCATACATGCGTTCGTACTGATCGCTTTCATTCGAGCGATTGCCATAGAGTACAAAGCTGACATCCGTTCGCTTTCTTCTGATCAACAACTCGATGGCTGCGCGGATCAGGGAGTGAACCCCTTTCCAAACTCCCATGTGGCCGGCATAGGCAATCACTTTGCGGTCCCGCGGCAGGCCCATTACGTCAAAGACGTGGGATGACTTGCCGGGATGAAAAGTTTGAATATCTACTCCGAGATGCACAATATCGATGCGGCTCCGGGGAACTCCTCTACCCGTCACCGCCAAATCCGCCATTGCCTTCGACTCGAAAATTAGTCCATCCATCTTGGAGCGCGACAAAGTGAACAATAGCCGTTTGATACACAACTTCCATAGAGGGTTCACTGAGGAGATTTCACATCCATAGTAGCCCAGGATGGTGTTCACCCCGCCGCGCCGCAATGCACCGAGTACCGGATGCGTCGGTTGCATATCAAAAATAACCGCGGCCTTAATGTGATTAAGCTGAGCGTAGGCCGTGAGTCTGTCGAGATCGCCATCCTTAATAGAGGAGTAGTCAAGTTCGATCAAATTGCCGAAGTTTTCAGGGAGAATTCTCGGCTTGCCTGTTGCGAGACTCTTATAGCTGAAGTGTACCTGGCTCTGATCATCATGGGAGAGTGCGAGACCAGTCTCGAAGAATAATCGTTCGAGTGGCGCGATTGCATATCCAACATTACTTTCCGTATGCAACATGAATAGCGACGCCATCGGTGCGGCTGCCGCATCTTCCACTTTCATTCCCAGTTCCTCGGTCATAATCCCCCTTAAGAATCTCTCTAGTCTGCGACAGAATCGCTTCAACCAGCCTCCGCAAAACTTGCGACGATTATGGATATGAAGGGACCTGGCCACTTCGCACGCCCGAATCAACACGAATCGCCGGTGATGCGGTAGCAGTATTCAGTCCCATTGCTGAGCCGCACAGCACCCATATATGCGGATACCAAAAGACAGAAACAAAAGCTCCGCTGACGAGATAACCAATCATCGCCAGTTCCAGACCCGAACAAAGACATAACTCCCAGCTTTGGCGCTCTGCACCACTAGTGATCAGGCGTCTGCGCACTCTGCGGATAAGAAGAAAGAAGGAGACAATCAAGCCGGTTGCCGCCAGCGCCCCCAAGGTCCCCAATTCAGAAATGACTTCAATGTATAGGCTGTGACAGACGAACGCTGCTCGATCCCTAGAATTCTCGACGTCAATGCGGTAGTAGGCTTGGCGCACATAGCGGAAATTCGCCGGGCCCACTCCAAGAATTGGATAGTCGTGCCACATGCGCAGCCCCGCCTGCCACAGCAGGACACGATGATTTGCGGTCGTATCATGCTTGTAGTCCTCGGCCGACTGGAAACGATCGCGGCTCGCGTGGGGCATTAGATATACAAGGCCAAGGCCAAACATCAGGACAAAGACCAGCGACCACGATTTCTTTGCGCTCTTGGCCCAGGTCGCCAAAACGATTGCAACCGCCCCAACAATTGCACCCCGCGAACCACAAACCAGAATCAAAGCGCCAAAGGCGAGGAGGCAAATCAGACAAAACAGTCGCCACTTGCGTTCCAGATTAGCCTGAAAAAGAGCCAATGCCAGTCCGAACACAACGCACATCGCAACTCCGAGATCCGCGGAATTATCGTAGAAACCGCCTCCGCCCCCGATGATGCCAAATTGTACAAACGCCATTTCATTCGTTGCCCGGCCATGCTCCACGGCATAGGTCCGGAGACCGTGCTGCGCCACCTTAAGACTCAGTAGAAGCACAAGAAATGTAAAACCCTTGGAACGCCACCGACTGGTCACTGCACGTCCAATCAGGAAGGCGGCAATTAACTGCTCCGGAATGTTCCACAGCGGGCCTTCCGGCACCACCGTGTAATCCGCCGAAAGACCTGACAGACAGGTGACCATCCCGAGCATCACAATCGCGAACTTCATGCGCCCGTTGCCTTCAGCAGACGGTGCCGCACGGCACGCAAGCACTCCCAGTAATGCCATCAGCAATGAAACCTTGCCGAGCTGAAGCGGAGCCAGAACCGGGTACACAACAGCCACACGTGTGTACTCAACAAAGATATAGAAGAGCAATCCAATAAAGTCCAAACCCCAGCGTTCTTCTGCCGGAGCCGGAACTTCTACCAACGTCGCGGGCGGTAACGCAATCTGCGGACTCTGAATGCTCTGGCTACTCATTGGAATTCACTGCTTGCCGCTGGGCGATAAACTAGCGATTGTCTCGCTGGACCGCTCGCCAGCCGCCTGAGGTCGCACCCCAGCGCACCGGTTGCTGGCATTTGCATAGGCGCTGGCAAGATGATTGCCTACCACTTCCCAACTGTATTCGTTCACCGCCAACTGCCGGGCAGCGGCTGCCAGGTTTTGCCGCAACAAGCGGTCATTCATCAGCCTATGCACGCAATCTGCGAATTCACCCGGATCATCGGCTATCAGCATGTGCTTGCCGGCCTCATACCGGAGGCCCTCAGCACCAATGGTCGTGCTCACGATCGCCTTACCCATCGCCATGGCGTCCAGAAGCTTCAGGCGTGAACCTCCGCCATCTATGATCGGACAGATATACACGGCACCGCGTGCGATGTATGGACGAATATCCTCTGGATTGGGAACAAACTCGATGTCGGGATCGGCCTTGGCCCATCGCACAAGAAAGTCCGGAGGATATTGCCCGGCGACGATGAATCGGACACCCGGGCAACGCCGTTTGAGCAGGGGCCAGATTTCACGGTCGAAGAATGCCAGCGCAGACTGGTTTGGATACCATCGCAGAGAAGCCGCAAAGACAATGGAGTGCTCCTCCAATAGGTCTTCCTGCGGCTGGAAGAAGTGAACGTCGGTTCCGTTCTCCACAACCTGAGTTTCCGCGTGCGGACTGATCCCGCTGAGGAGCGCTGAATCCTCAGCGGAGACGGTGAGGTTGAGCGCGACTCGGTGCATCCAGGAGGCTTCAACCGCGGCCAGTTTCCTCGCCTGATGACGCAGCACAACCCTCTTAACCGCGTTGGTCTCCAGCGACGCGCGCCGCGAGGCCATGGCAGACTCACAATTGTGATGATTCAGCAGTGTGGGAAAGCGAAGCGCGGGCTCGATGAAGAATGCAAGATCTGAAGAATCTATGTGCACGAGAGCTTCTGGATATTCTCCAAGAACCTCCCGCCAGCGCGCATCCGTCTCAGGAGATGCATAGGTGAGGGCAGAGTGAGGCCAGCGATAGAGTGGCGCAAGCGCAAGCTGGGTCCACCATCGCGCACCTTTCCAGGCCAATGGAACCTCCCAGAATTCAACGCGGTGGCAAAAACACTCAAACGCCCGCTTGCTCTCCGCAAGCATCGCTGCATCCTGCGCTGGACGGTTGAACGCAAAAAGTGATACCCGATAGCGCCGCGCGGCTTCTTGTAGCAGATGAAAGCTACGCTGTGATGCCCCTCCCCGGGCTGGGTATGGAATGAAGTGCGAGAGCCAGATCAGATCCATGCCATCATCCTTCACAAAGCTCACGGTAAAGGCGGGCAACCGCGCCCGCGTTGCGCTCCACTGAAAACTCATTCGCCACAGTCCTCGCCCCTGAGCAGCAGAGAGACGCGCCAAGCTGAGGATCCCGAAGCAATCGCAAACAAGAGGCCGCAAGAGCCTCGGGGTCTGCCGTCGCAACGCACAAACCGTTGCTGCCATTCGATAGCACCTCGCGGATACCCCCTACCTCGCGCCCGACAACCGGGACTCCCAGCCACAGAGCCTCCAGAAGTACCATGGGCAAACCCTCATGGTCGGAACACATAACCAGCACATCCATTGCACGAAGAACGTCGTGAATGTCCTCGCGATGTCCGAGGAAGTGCACGTTGGCTTCCAATCCGCTCTCCCGCGCGAAAGAAATCAGAGAGCGCTGCAAACTGCCATCGCCAGCCACAACGAACTGGGCATCCGGTCGCTGGTCCTTCACAATCCTGGCCATCTTGAGAAAAAGATCGACGCGCTTGACAGGCTCAAGCCGGCCCGCGATTCCAATCATCGGCGCGGAGGTGCATTTGAGTCGCGCCTTTGCTTCCTCGCGGGTATAACGGCTTGCGACGTGGGCCGTGTCGATCCCGTTGCGGATGGTTACAACCTTATGCGAGCCGTAAATGAGCCGGAGCTCCGGCGCCATTCCTTCGCTCACGGCAATCACGGCGTCTGCAAAAACCCTCCCCATCCACTGCTCCAACCGCTGGTTAACCCCTTGCCGCAGGGAGTTCCATCCGCTGAATGGTTCGGGCATTCCGTGTTTCGTCTGTACGTTGACCGGTACGCCACAGCGGAGTGCAAGCAATTGCCCCAGCAAGTTCTCCTTATAGCGGTGCGAGTGCAGAATCTGCACCCCCTGTTGGCGAACAAAAGGAACTGCGTCGGAAAAAATCCGCAAGAAACTGGTCTGTGTTTCCGCAATCACCTTCACCGCAGCGCCCGCGTGCCGGAGTTCATCGGCAAGGCGGCCTTCGTTCAATACGATTGCCGAGACGAGAAGGTCTTCACGGCGGCAGAGTGCGCGGGCAAGAGTGGCGACCTGCACCTCGGCCCCCGCCCAGCAATCGCCTGAGACGACATGGCAGACCGAAAGCGGTTGGGACCGCTTCTCTTCCTTGTCAACACCGCCGGACCCGGCTAGGTCGGCGCCCGTCACCAATTCTCCAACCTGCAAGTTGCGCTCCATCTCAGCGCCTCTCCATCAGTCGCCCATCACGTATTGATTGCAGAGCGAACTCTATGTGGTACGATCTCACTTCCACCACAACATGCGCAGCGCGTGGACGAGAGGCAGGCAGGTGTTTTCCGACGGGACCAACCGACTCCAGATCGAAATATCCAGTGTTGGCCCTGAGATGCAGCCACATTGGGATAGCTACGTGATGCGACACGCCAACGCCACGCACTGTCATCGGTTTGCGTGGAAAGCGGTCATCGAAAACACTTTCGACCTTCCTACCTACTACTTGATGGCACGCCAACAAGGCGTCGTCACTGGAGTGCTGCCGCTTGCCTGGCAGAAGAGCCTGCTCTTCGGAAGCTTCATCACTGCTCTTCCATTCCTGAACGCAGGCGGCCCGCTGGCCGATTCCATTGAGGTTGAACAGGCGCTGGTGGAGCGCGCCATTCAGATCGCGAGGGAGAATGGTGCGGCGCGTCTTCAACTGCGTTACCGCGGCGAGTACCATCTGAGCCTGCCGGTTTCCGCCCATAAGGTGGCAGCCGTGCGCGAGATCAGTCGCGACACAGAGGCCATGTGGAAAGCCTTGAACTCCAACAATCGCAGGAAGGTAAACAAGGCCACTAAAACCGGAATGACGGCTGACGCGGAAGGGGCCGCCGCGCTCGACATTTTTTATGAAATCTTCGCAGACAATATGCGAAACCTCGGCACCCCGGTGTACGCGAAGACACTCTTCTCCGAAGTCCTGAGAGCTTTTCCTCAAGATACCGAGATTGTTGTAGTTCGGCTGCAAGGAAAACCGATTGCAGCAGCTTTCCTTATCTTCTTTCGTGACGGTGTGGAAGCGACTTGGATGTGTTCGCACTGGCGCTACCTTTCCCTTCAACCCAACATGCTGCTTTATTGGACAATCCTCCGTATCGCCGGCGAACGCGGATTTCGCTGGTTCGACTTTGGCCGCTCTACCCGGGACTCGGGTACCCACAAGTTCAAGCAGCTTTGGGATACCTCCGATGTTCCTCTGCCCTGGGCCAGTTGGACCAAAGACGGGGAAGCGGCGTCGGAGTTGAGTCCTGCGAATCCGAAGTTCCAGTTTGCAACCTGGCTCTGGAAGAAACTCCCGCTCCCAATTGCAAACCGCATCGGACCACATATCGTTCGCAACCTTCCCTGACTCTCAAGAACTCGCTTCACTCTTTCGGACATCATTGTCAATCGCTAACGTCTGCTTGGCTCCCAGGTCTGGAAACGTTCTCCCTTGCAATACAGAATCCAGGATTGCAAGGTTGAAAGGTTCCCAATCATGAAAAAGCTGGCAACCTTGAACGGCAAGAGCCGCAACAGAGACGTGAAGCGGCGAGGCAATATCCCGGCAACGTGAAATAGAATCTGCACCACCAGCGCGACTCGATAAAAGGTTCCAATATTCCAGAGAAAGCAGTTTGATATCAGCGCGGCGATAAACCCGAATGGAAGAAGCCAGCGGAAGAGCTTGTGACTGAGCAGTTCCCATGACACCAGTCCGTACGCAAACGGATTGACCAGTCGGAGGTGCGTGAAGAATACGTCCAGCCCATGCACAATGGTTCGAACCTTGCGCGGAAACTCGTCTGCCACCTTAACCGAACCAAGGTATCCCGCCACGCGGGTGTCAACTACCACTTCATAGCCGGCTTCGATGCTGTGCAAGGGCACAAAGAAGTCGCTGCTGATCCGCTCCGGCCAGTTCTCACACACCTCGCGCCGCGCCGCAAACAACGATCCGCTGACGTTGATCAGCGACCGTACGGCCCCCTCCAGGCGGCGCAGTAGCGCGTCGAATGAGATATAGATCGGCTCGGCGTTCCCCACAGTCTCCAGCGTCGCATCCTCGCTGCTGACGCAGCCAACACGACTGTCCGCAAAGTTGCTTACCAGAGTCCGGATCGCATCCGCATCCATGCGCACAGCCACGTCAGTGAAGAGAACAATCTCCCCGGTGGTTGCGGCCAGCGCCATCTTGAGGCAACCTGTCTTACCCTGGCGGGGCGAGCGCAACAGGCGCACCCCCTTCGATGCGTAGCGGGCTACAATCTCTTCGGTGGCCGGGGAATCGCCATCGCACACCACCGCAATTTCCATCTTTTCCTTGGGATAATCCTGTTCCAGACAGTTGAGGATTTTTGTTTCCATCAAACTCTCGGCGTTGCGAACCACAATTAGTACTGACACTGACGGCAGAATCTCCGCGCGCACCCGCGTCCGCGAACGGAAGCTCGCGAGCAGCCAGAGGCAACCCGCATAGCCAGCCAGCGTGTACGCGATAAAGAGAATCGAGAACCAGAAAATCCAGAACATGGCGCGCTCCGGCACAATGCCTACGGCGATTGTTGCTCAATTTCGCATTTTGTCGCGCAGAGACTTTGCGCAGTCCAACGGAATCCGCAGAGCCCTCAGTAATGCCAGATTGCCAGTCGAAAAATCTGAGATTGCAGCCGCGTGAAATCCCATGCTGCCAATTCGGTAGCGACCGCCAATCATTTCGCGCAAAATGCACTCGCGATCCAGCGAACTGACGTTCATCTCAATGCCGAGCGGATAGAATCCTCCACGGCCATGCAGGTCGTCTCCTACCGCAGCCAGCAGCTTCGGATTAATCGCCTTCATCCGGTTGAAGAACTCCAACGCTTTCGGCGAAGGCAGGTACTTGCCGTCATAACGCACGTTCCAGATTTCCACCGCGTCCAGATTGGTAGCCAGTTCGGGTGAACAATTCCAGCCGATCCTGCGTGGATGGGCGAGAACCGAGAAACCTCCCGAATCGCGAATGCTCTGCGCCAGCCGAACCGGATCGGCCGTGTCCAGAATCTGCTCGCAACCCACGCCCGCGATATGCAGTGCATTCTTGCATGAGTACTCGATGCCGGCGATAACTCGAAAATCTTCTCCGGAGAGATATTCAGCTTTCTGCCGGAGCATGGCGATCTTGCGCTCAGTCAGATCCTCTGAGTGTTCGGTAATGCAGATGAACTGAAAGCCCTGATTGCGGTACAGTTCGGCAATGACGGGCAGTGACATTTGTCCATCATGGGAAGCCTGCGAGTGAATGTGCAATGCGCCTTTGATGAACATCAGACTCGACCTCCCGCACGAACCGGTAGTCCGGCGCGCTCAGTGGCTCTGTTCGCCGAGAAACAACTCTCGTAAAGGCATTCATAATTTGCCACCATTGCCTGCACTGAAAACTCTCTCTCAACCCTTAGCCTTGCGGCACTCCCCATGTGTGCACCCATCTCTTTGTCTTCCAGTAGCTCGTTGACCCGTGATGCAATGGCCTCCGCATTTGCGGTGGGCACAAGGAATCCTGTATGCCTGTCATCAACCATCTCGCTCGCTCCTCCACAGCGGGTGGCGACCACAGGTCTGGCACAAGCCATCGCCTCCAGCACCACCAGTGGAAACCCCTCGCTGGTGGAGGGCAGCACATAGATGTCAAGGTCGGTAAGGATGCGAGGAACGTCTTCGCGAAATCCAAGAAACCGCAGCCGATCCTGCAGACCCAGGTCGCGGACAAGCGTGAACAAGGGCGGTGCCAGCGTTTCATGCAGGTCCCCGCTGATAACAAAGTGGGAGTTGGGATGTTTGTCGGCAATGATGCGCGCGGCGCGAATGAAGTATTCGTGACCCTTTGGTGCTCGCACATTTGCCACCATCCCGATCAGCACCGTCTCTGGCGAGCACTTCAACTCCCGTCTGAGTTCTCCGCCGGCCACCCCCGAGAAGCGGGAAGTTTCAATTCCGTTGTAGATGCGCAACAGCCTGTCGTCGGGAAATCCAATCTCTCTCAACATCTGCTTCACAAAATCGCACACCACTACAACCTGCCGCGCCGTATGTCTTACAAGTTGCAGTTTCAACCAGCCACGGAGCGTTCCTGAGTCTTTCAACTCCACCGGGCCGTGGTAGGTCACAATTGCAGGACAACCTGAAATCCGGCTGGCAAGGCAGGAATAGAAATTTTGATCAGGAAGGTGAGAGTGGATGAGGTCGATCTTTTCCTCCCGTACAAGTCGAGCCAATCCGCGCGGCAATCGGAGATCCCACCATCGTTTCCACTCCACGCGGACAGTTGGCAAACCAAGATCGTGGAGCTGCTCTTCCAGCCATCCGTGTTCGTTGATGGCAACAACAGAACGGAATCGCTCTTGATCCAGTCCCTTGGCCAGCAAGAGCAGCACATTTTCCGCGCCGCCTGGACCACTGGTTTCGATGGTATGAAGAATGTTGAGTCTCTTCATGCGAGCCTCTCTCCTGCCTTGCCTGCGAACACCGGGGAAAGCAAAAGGTGCAGATTGAGCGGGACATATTGCTTCAATTCCTGCCACCCAGGTCCGGGATCGCTTCTCGACAGCACATCATAATGAAGGTTGCCCCCAAAGAAGCGAAGGAACTCCATACATGAACGGAGGCGGGATACCGGCGATGGGTAGAGGCGCTCCTGTTGCGCGGTGGAACGCAGGCGCGTGATCAGCGAGTCGAGGTCGCCCAGAAGCCATCGGCACTTCACGCCGGCGCGATACTCTAATTGAGGCGTCACCTCTTGCCCTCGGACGAGCCGGAAATAAATTGCGGGAAAATCGATGCCAGCATCGATAGCCAGTTGCAGCGATCCCCAGAAGCGCCCATTGACTTCCATCAGTTTCGCTTCGCCGTCACGCTGGTCGGTCTTGTACTCCACCATGGCGGGGCCATTCCATCGCGCCTCGCGGAGTAATTCCGCCGAGCGCTCTACCAGTTCATGGTCCATCGGCAAGCTCTCGCTCAGCACGCTCACCCCGCCCCATGGAGGCTTCTCGCGGAGTCTTCTGTGGCAGAAGGCTGCCTTTACTTCGCCCTTCCACATCAGGAGAAACACTCCGCGCCCTTCGCCACTGATTTTTTCCTGAACCAGAGGATCGGGGATGCTACGGCGAGCCGCTTCATACTTGGTGATCAGTTCTTCGGCATTTTGTGCATACATCACGCTTCCCTGGCTCCACGAACCGTGGAGGTATTGCCGCGAGCGGCGTGGCTTGATCACCACCGGGTATCCAACCGAATCGGCGAAGCGCAACAGAGTCTCCCGGTCACAAGCCGTAACGGAGCGGGGTGCGCCTAGCTTGATCCGTTCGGCAAGTTCAAGCATTGCTGCCTTGTCCTGAACAAACGAGAGCGCATCCGCATCCTCCACCATTGTGCAAATCGCAGGCGCGAGAAGATGCTTAAGCGAAGCGACGAGCTGCACCGTGACATCGGAGGTCGCCAACAGATGCGTATATCCGCGCGCCGGAAGCTGTTCGCGAATAAAGGCCTGGAAGCGCTCCGGTTCGAGCATTGGAGAGGGATAGAGCAGTTTTTCGCGGCAATACTTCGACTCCCCCGCAATCATTCCCGGCTCATCATTCCCTGTTCCCACAAAAACACCGGCGCGCCCCAGCGAGCGCACAACCGCAAGGGTCGAGCGCAGATTGCCGTCAGTGACGAATACTTTCATCGCTTCCTCACCGCCATCCGGTTAGCCGAAAGTGGAACATCGCAGGCGAGAAGCTTCCCCACGGACTCGTGATATTACCTTCCTGTAGCAAGGTCCTCGGCACAGTAAGTGGGTCATGCCCAACGCCGTAGATGCCAGCACGGACCGTGAATGCCCACAAGTATCCTGCGTCCGCCACCCATCCGCGAACCCGCTCATTGAAGCTTCCGCTCGGATAAGCGAACGCTCTCTGTTCTCTTCCAGTCCTGATCCTCAGCGTCTCCCGGCTCTCCGCTAACTCCCGCCTTGCAACTGCTTCGTCTTCCTGGTCAAGTAACACGTGATGCACGGTGTGACTGGCGGCTTCCACAACCGGCGACATCTCCAGCAGTTGATCCCAACTCATAAACATGTCGATTGCATTGGGAGTGTCGCTTGAAAATTGAAGGGCCAGCAGCTGCAAGATAGATTCGCGCCTGACGGCGGGCACACTCTTTAGCAGAGTAATCGACGCCTCCAGCGTCTCAACCGGCGCCTGGTCAAGCTCTCTTCCAAGCGCGCGGCCGAGTTCTTTGTAGTTCCTCCCGCAACTCTTCCACAGCGCGCTCAGGCGCTCCACCCAGAAGAACTCTTCGCCGCCAACTAGCCCGGTTGGTACGAACACGGCTGCTGAGAGGCCAGCCTTCTGCAGAGCCGGGTAGGCATTCTCATATGTGTCGCGCCAGGCGTCGTCGAAGGTGAGAAGGCAGTTCGGCTTGGGTCCAAGAGGAATATCTCCGCGCAGAAAATCGGAGAGACTCAGAACGTGAAATTGCTCTCTCAGCATCTGCAAGAGCTTTCTGAAGGTTGGAAGCAGGACGACCATTGCCGATTCCGACGAAACCAGCGACGCCTGTTCGGCGGTCAGAATGCGGTGCAAACCAAGCACGGCTACTTCCGGACGGCGTGTCCCAAGGCGGTGCAGCCAACAACGAGTTGCAAGCGCCCCGGAATAGTACAGCGCCGCCGCTACCAGAAAATGCGCGAGATGTCGCAGCCGTGTCATCATCATCTCCCTGCCCTATCTTCCCTTGCCCAGCACAACCGTTTTCACCGTCTCAAACAGGATGGCGAGGTCAAAGGCGATAGAAGCGTTTTTTGCGTAGAAGAGATCGAACTCGAGTTTGTTCTTTGCATCCTCGATGGTTGCGCCGTAGGGATAGGAAACCTGCGCCCATCCTGTTACGCCGGGAGGGACCGAATGACGCAGGTCATAGTAAGGAATCTTTCCGCTCAGCAACTGTACAAAGAATGGGCGCTCCGGTCGTGGCCCCACAAAATTCATCTCGCCCTTCAAAATATTCACGAACTGCGGCAGTTCGTCGATGCGAAGCTTGCGGATGATGCTGCCGACTCGCGTAATGCGCGGATCATTGTCGCAGGCCCACTGCGGTTTCAGATTGAGTTCGGCATCCGTGCGCATGGAGCGGAATTTCAGAATATTGAACGGCTTTCCGTCCTTTCCCACTCGCTCCTGGCTGTAGAACACCGGTCCCGCGGACTCCAGCCGAATCAACAGCGCGGTAATCGCCATCACCGGAGCAGAAATCACCAACCCGAAGAGCGCTAACAAAATGCTTCCAATGCGCGTGCCAAATTGCCAGATCTTGGACTGTCTGCTGAATCCGTCCGAATAAATAAGAGTGCTGGGGTAGATGGTCTCAACCGGGATTCTGCCGGTCAGCTTTGCGTACAGCGTTGCCGCCTCTTCGATGTGAGTGCCCACCGAACGCGCGCGCAACAGCACCTCAACAGGAAGACGTTTCCTTCTCTCACGCAATGCAATTACAATTCGATCCGGCCGCTGCTCTTTAATGATGCGCTCCAGATCATCGAGCGCCCCGAGTTGTTCGAGGTTCGGGATCGATTCCTGAAACTCAGGCTCCGCTACGGCCCCAAGGAGGCGGATCGGAAGATCCGAGCGCACTCGGATTTCTCTCGCCAGCGAGACAGCCATGTTTCCATTGCCCACCAGCAGAATGCGCTCTCCGGCGGTGATCCACCGATTGACCCACTCCAGCGATAGACGGCCCAGAAGGATGATAAGAACCATGCACACGAACGTAACTTCCAACACGCCAATGCCCAGGCGAATTGGCGGGAAAATCGCGACCAGCACCGCCAGGGCCAAGCAGGAAACTCCAACCGCACTTAGCAACCGGCTCAGCAGTGCCGACTTCGACTCGATGGCCCGCAGGTCATAAAGACTGAAGTAGTAGAACGTAATCTGGCAGATCGCAGAGATCAGCCAGCCCTTGAAAAACAACCCACCGCCCTGTGCCGCTGCTCTTGCGGAACTATGCAACACAACCGTTGCGGTCGTGAAGATTCCGGTCGTGATCAGGGTGTTCTCCGCTACCAGGAGCACGAACACGCGGCCCGGAACATAGCGGTTTAGTACGCTCAGCATTGCTTCACTCCTTCGCGTATGAGCCGGAATAGTAGTAGTACCAGCCGCCAGGGCGAATTTCCGCGCCTGCGAGCACGGTTCCGATCAACTTCGGGCGAATCAGTGCAACTGCCTCCTGCACGATGGTTTCCGAAGTGCTTCCTGCGCGAACGCAGAACAATGCTGCATCCACCAGGTTGGCGATCACTCGGGCATCGGCCACCGGGAAGAGCGGCGGAGTGTCGAAGATGACCAGATCAAAGCAACTCTTCACTTCGTTTACAAACGCAACCATCTTTTCCGAATGCAGCAGTTCAGCCGAATTCTGGTCCACCCCTCCTGAGGGAATGAAGTACAGGCTATCCGTCAACTGCAACAGAATGTCAGGCAACGGCGATGGTGCGTGCAGATAGTCGTGCAGGCCCGTCTGATAAGGAATGCCGAGCACATCTGCAATCCCCGCTTTTCGTAAGTCCGTGTCCACCAGCAGGACTTTGATCCCCTGCACCTGGCTGAGAGCCAACGCAAGATTGATCGAAGTGGTGGTCTTGCATTCTCCGCTGACCGCGCTGGTCACCATCAGTGTTCGCATCTTCTGCATTCGCATAATTTCCAGAACGCGGGAACGCAACACCCGGTACTGTTCCAATGCGTGAAGGTGGTCCTTGGCCATGTTTTCTTCCCGCAAGGAATACAGGCGCTCCGTGCGCACAGGAAACGGAACCGTGCGGCCACGGCCAGCCGAAGCGGGAACCGGATCAATCGCGCGGACAGCGACCACCTGCGCATCGCACGGTTCGTCGATAACCGCGACAGGCGATGGCGCCGAGTCATCCGCTCCAATTTCCCTCTTCAAGGCCTTGTATAGATACTCCACGCGAGCTCACCTCCATCATGCGTAACGTTTGTGCCTGTCCTACACCGCTTGCCCGTCAAACTGAAGAGAGCTGGCAAAATCCCGTAACGCCTGCGGCAACTGGTAACCCTTGTAGTCGCTGACCAGTTTCTTCCATGATTCTGGCGAGCGCTCATCTGCTGTACGGGCATGCGCACCCTTTCGCGCGGTTACGGTCGTGGGCAATAAGTCGAAATGACGGGCGACGCTCCCGACCAGTGCAGCATTCACCGTATCCTGCCCCGCTGAATACGCAGCAAGCAGGCTGTTGTCGGCCAGAACATTGATAACGCGCGGAACGCAGCAGGACGCTTCGGCAAGCGCATCGACCGCCTCCGGCTGGAAGATCATGCGCCCGTCACTGCCGGCATTTGCGACGCGCAGCGCAAGGTAGTCCCACACTTCGGAGGGTTGCAGAGTCTCCAGTTGGCACCGCGCGACAATGCGCTGCCGCAGTGCAGCGTGGTGGTCGCTGGAAAGCTCCCGGCGAATCTCCGGCTGCGCAGACAGGATCAACTGGATCATGCGTTGTCCATTACTTTCCAGGTTAGAGATCAGCCTCAGATTTTCCAGCGTGCGGCTCGTCAGTTGTTGCGCTTCATCGACCACCAGAACCGCGCGGCGTCCCAGCCTCGCCTGTTCCTCAAGAAACGCGTACAACATACCCAGCAACTCCATCGCGGGCCGTTGCCCTACGTTGACCTTGAAGCCGCCGAGTACGGTGACGAGCAGTTCCTGCGCTGTTTCCATCATCGGATTGAGAATCGTGCTGGCAACCGCGCCGGCGGGCCGAATAAGATCCAGCACGGTGTGCAGCAGCGTGGTCTTGCCGGTTCCGGCTTCACCCACCAAGAGTGCGATGCCCTTGCACTCGCGCACTGCGTAGAGCAGTTGCGCAACCGCTTCGCAATGCGAGGCGCTGTAGTAAACGCAGCCGGGTGCGGTGGTCATCAGAAACGGATTTTTCTGCAGGCCAAAGCGTTTGAAATACATTAGAACCGCCATCCAAGCCCGGTGGCGATGGCCGAGCGCTCCACGTAAGCCAACAGGACCGTCATTAGAATTGAGCCAAAGGTTGCTGCCGTGATAAACCATCGCCTCTTCATGGCCTGCCGCTTTTCCTTCGGGTCTAATACGTACGGCAGGCTAGCCAGCACGGGAATGGAAATGGAATGCGTCAGATCCCGTTCGCTGTGAAGAGCGCTGTCGGTCAATTCCACCAGCATGGCGAGCCCGCACCCCACGAAGACTCCAACTAACAGCCCGAGAATGTCGATCTGCGTCAGATTCGGTTTAAAGGGTTTCTCGGGATAACTTGCCGGATCAAGAATGCGGAATTGCTCACCTTGCGCCCGGCGCTCCATCTCCGCCGCGACCGAGGAGTTGTTGCGTTTCGACAGCAGCGCCTGGTAACTCGTGCGGGAGGTGTCGTAGTCGCGCGAGAGCTCCGCGAGTTGTTGCTCAACTTGAGGCAATGCGCTCATGCGCCCCTGCAACTGCTGAATTTCCTTCTCCAGTTGGGATTGACGGGCCGTACGCTTCAGGACTTCCTTGTCCAGGCCGTCAATCTCCACCTGTATTTGGTCGGAAGTGGCCTGCCCATGACCGTCGCTCAAGCTCTTGGACTTGTCCGAATCGATCTCCACCTTGAGCGCCGCCATTTCGGCCTTCAGCCTCAGAATGTCCGGGTGGTTTGGCTTGTATTTTTGTTCGGCGTTCAACAGCTCCGTGTTCTTGTTATCGTACTGAATCTGCATGGATGACTTCATGCTCTGCGGCGTGGAGATCATCTTCATGCTCTCGATGACCGAGGCGAGATAGCTACGCTGCTGCTGCGCCCTCGTGATTGCGTCGGAGTTTGCCTGCACTACGCTCTGCAACTGTCCGAGCATTTGCAGGCTGGGCATCTGTTGTTCCGGCAGTTCGCCGGCGTGCGCCGACTTGAAGGTCTGAATTCGTTTTTCTTGTTCCTGCAGGGACTGCCTGAGCTTCTCCAACTGTCCGTCCAGAAAATCGGTGGTCCCTTCAGATTCCTGTTCGCGGTCCTTTAGATTTTCCTCGATGAACAGCGATGCCAGGTTACGTGTCACCTTTTGCACCAGCACTGGATTGGCACCGGAGTAAGCAATCTTAAAAGCCGCCACGGATTTCGCTCGGTCCGTGTTGAGTTGGTTTGTCACAACCTCAACGGAGATATCATGGCGCATCAACTCAACGACTTCGTCACCTGCCATCTTCCCCTTGGCCGAGTTGTAGAGGTTGAATTCGGCGATGATCTTGCGCAGCCGCGCCCGGCTCAGTATCTCCTGCCGGATTGCCTGAAGGCGGTCGGTCACATCTTCAGAGATGGTTGGCTGCACGTAGTTGGCAGGCACCTTCTGCGGCTCGATCATAATCGTCGCCTCAGATCTATACGAGCGAGGGAGCCACAGGCTGCCAAAGAAAACCGCCAGCGAAATGAACACCATGGGCAGCAGCAGCCACCACATGCGCCGGCCCGCTATCTCGATGTAGTCCTGTAGGCTCGAAGGTGTTCTTTTCATCGCTCTAACTCCTCACCGCGGAAACAGGCTGTCAACATTGAAAGAAAGTCCGGTCACAAATTGCTGCCTGTATAGATTCTGCTGGGTGGTCAACGCCCCTTTTTGCAGGCTGAAACCGTAGTTTGCAAACCACACAACGTGCCGGCTCAAGCGTGCTCCGCCGTCTACGGCCGGAGCGAAGCTCTGCGTCATTCCCGTCCCAAGTGGCCCAGATGCAACCAGCGATTCTGAGCGTTGATAATTTGTGAACACGCCCGCGAACCACCGTCGCCGGATCGCGTGTTCAAATGAGAGGAGCGCATTCCAGCTCGTGAGATTGCCCTGCGCCTGTCCCGTCTGATAGGAATTCACAACACTCGCGCGGAAGTCGGACTTTCGCGTTTTATGGCTGGCACTCAAGTTGAGGCTCAATCCAGGCTGCACGCCTCCAGACGACCGCTGCTGCGCACGGATTTCAGGCCCCACGGAAATCGAATAGGACCAGTTGTCTCGCAGATTTTCCGAGTAGCTGACTGCCGCCGATTCGGCTGCGATGTGGTAGTTCTGCGAAGTGAACAAAAGGTAAGAGCTTGCAACGCCAACGCCCAGCATGCGGTGCGCGCTCAAGTGATAAGTGTAGGAGGCGTTTACCTGGCCGCTCCATGTGCTCGAATCCGGAGCCGTAAGCAGGCTGATTAATTGATTCGAGTCCATATGCACATACTTGCTCACTCCTCCCGATAGATCGAGGTTGAACCGGGAGCGTCTGTTCAACCGGTGTTCCATCGCAAAGCCCGTGTTGACGCTGGAGACACGCGACAGAAGGTTCAATCCCGTCAAGCCTGAAAGCTGCATCAGCAGTGAACCAAAACTACTGCTGGAAAAAGCAGAGCCTCCCCATGAGGGATACTGGCGGATACTTAAACGCCACCCAAGTCCGGTCCGGGTTGACACATCCTGCCACAAGCTCTGGCTAAGGTTTTGGTCGGTACTGTTCAAACTCGTGAATTGGCGGTAGCGCGACAGTGATGGCATGTAATCTGCCTGGTAGAACGTATGTTTTGAGACATACGTGAGCGCGAGATTACCGCTGTAACGTTGCGCCTCATCACCCTCGGCCTGAACCAGAAATGCGGGATTACTGTCGTAGACTCCGAGTGCGTCGGCTGCCATGCTTACATTCCAGCCGGGAGGAATTGCGGTTCCATAGCTCGATAAGTGCGGCGTTGAAGCTGGTATTTCCATTTCGGGTTGCGAATCATGCACAGGCGGCGGAGGCGGTTGCTCCGTGTCCTGCGCCGATGCCAGCACTCCTGGCAATACCATCAATGTTGCAAGCACCACAAACTCCCGCCATCGCGTCATTTCATCTCTACCTACGGAACCACCAGCGTGTCGCGCACCTGGAGTTCCACGTTCTGGCTTGTACCTTTTATGCTGATAATCTTTTTGTAGCTGACCGGTATCTTCTGCCGGCTTCCGTCTGAGCTTGTCCGCAGAACAAACATCTTTTCGCTCTTGGCAAAGTCCCGGAATCCGCCGGCGAGGGACAGGGCGTCAAGTACCGTCATTGGCTTTACCAGCGCATAGGATCCGGGGCGCATCACCTCGCCGATGATGCTGAAGCGCTGGCTCCGCGCATCCTGCACTGTGATGGAAACCTCTGGGGCCTTCATGTATACGTCCAGCAGTTCCGTGAGCTTCTTCTGGAGGTCCATGGGGGTTTTTCCGGCAGCCTCCACCTCTCCTACCAATGGAAGCGATATTTTTCCGTCTGACCGCACCGCAACCAGCCGCGAAAGTTCCGGCTCCCGCCATACCTGCACGGCTAGAACATCTTCCTTGCCGATCACATACTGCGAATCGGACGGAGCCGGAGGTGGAAGCACCTTCTTCTGCGTATTGCTTTCTCTTGGCGGCGGCGCGTCTTCACTCTGGGCAGCGGCAGCCACGGCCACGGACAGGCTCAGCATCAGTAGCACGACTTTTAGAGCGCGTATCATTCCGTATCCTTCACAATCACCATGATCAAAAAGCTGGCGCCTCTCACGCCCGATTCGCGATGCGCAGAGAAATAAGCACCAGGCCGCTGGCAAACAGCATCAGCGTTCCTGGTTCCGGCGTGGCGGTGACCTCCTCGCCGGGCAATTTCCACATGTCTCCGGTCAACACGCCCGGCGACAGTACGGGCTGAAGCGCCGGCGGCAGTTTTGCAATCGAAGGCAGAGGAGTATTCAGAATCATGTCCTGCGTCTGTTCCGTGACTCCAGCAGAACTCACCTCGGTGCCAGGCTTCGTCCGCTGGATGCGGTTTCCGCAACGGCTGCGAATCATGTGCTCGCCGTCGGTCAGCATGAGTTCGCCTCGGGGAATCGTCAGTTGTTTGCTGGTCCAGTAGATATGCGCGCCATTGCGAAAGGAGACATATGCCTGCATGGAACTCTGCGTGCGCACGGCGATGAGGTTTTCCATCCGCACGTCACGGTAGTGCTCGCGAAGCGATGGCTCCAGTTGAAGATTCTGCGCCAGCTCTTTCGGGTCATACACTCCGCCGGGTATGACCGAGAAGGGATAGATCTTGCGCGCCGCTCGAAAGTATTGCGGGGGCGGCGGCGCATACGCATTTGGCTGCATGTAAACCGAGTGATAGCCTTTCCATCCGAGCAAGCAGATGCAGGAGGCCACAGCCACAACGGAAAACACGACAATGCCGGACAGCGCTGTCCGGAGCTTCTTGCGGCCGAATATCCCAGATCTTCTCCTGACAGGGCTCATACGCAGGCCCCCGCAAACTCGTGCGTAACTCTGGAGCCATACTGCGCGCCGTCCTGGTGAATCGAATAGGCTCGCGCAACTGTGTCAAAGGAATGCCTCTCAATCAACATTTCCAGGCGCCGTTCCATGCCCTTCAGTCCGATGTACTGCCTCATCCTTGACTTCAGTCCCACCTGCAATTCCGGCTGACAGTGGTCGATTTCCCAAGGGTGCAGATAGACCATCATGGCTTCGCCGGAAGCCGCAACCCTCTGCAGTCCTCCCAGCACATATTGCAGCGGCAGGATGCGAAGATACGCTCCACCTCCGACGGGCAGATTGCGGCCAAGAATGCGCCAGGTCGTAATTGGAAGCTCCCAGAGTCCGCATGAGCTCTGGTAGGGAAGGCGAGATGCGCGCGGGTCGTTATAAAGATCGTGCCGGATGGGATGGCTGCTGGAACTGTAAAGAAATCCCTCTTCCGTCAGTATTTCCCGAGCCCAGTTCATTCCGCTCAAGATTGAAAAACTCGGGGCGCGGTAACCCGTCACTCTCCGTCCACTGCTGGACTCGATTACATCCTTTGCTCGCCGCGTGTCTTCGCGGAACTCATCCTGAGTGAGGCGATAAACGGGACGATGCCAATAACTGTGGCAAGCGATCTCATGTCCATGATCAGCCGCGGCCTTTACCAGTTCAGGGCAGCGTTCCGCCACCCAGCCCAGAAAGAACATGGTGGAGTGGACCTTGTGCCGGTCGAGCAACTCCAACAACCTCCAGGTGCTGCGTTCCACCCGGAGTTCCATGCCCGCCCACTCCGTTCGAGGAGCTGCGCAGGCCATCGCTTCCGTATGGAAGTAATCCTCGACGTCGATTGTGAGCGCGTTCAGCACTGGCCAGCTCCTCTGTTGGACCACAACTTCCATTCGACGTCCGCACGGTTTTATTCACGCGGAAACCTTCTTAGCTCCTTGCCAAACGGCGGTGAATCTTCCGTCCAGCCAGCAACAGGCAGGAACCGAATAGAGCCAGGGATGCAGGCTCTGGAGTCACCGTGTCCCAGATCGAATCGAGAGTTCCCTCCACCGTGGTGGAGTGTGTCCCCGTCAGCCCCAGCAGAGAGCCCGCATTCGAGGCGGTCGAAGAAGAAAAGGAAAACGTAATGGTGTTGCTGGCATTGCTGCCGTTGCCGAGTTGTGCAAAGTTGCTTAGGAGGGCGCTGTTGGTGCAGCCGTTCGTTGTGCATGAACTGAACGACAGATTGCTGAGAACCAGAGTCAGCGAAAAACTGCCATGCCCGTTGGGATACGTCCTGCT
>Ga0181516_10000398_pt1 | contig 40704 bp, 38 predicted proteins | sample PEATcosm2014_Bin_25_FD_121104 | JGI IMG/M metagenome (GOLD analysis project Ga0181516, IMG submission 121104) | Peatland microbial communities from MTU Mesocosm Facility, Houghton, MI, USA - PEATcosm2014_Bin01_10_metaG | ecosystem: Environmental > Terrestrial > Soil > Wetlands > Peat | place... | reverse complement strand
TCGATGAGTTCATTGAAGAGCACAACCGCGCCCCAAAACCCTTCATCTGGCATAAAACCGCTGACCAGATACTCGATTCCGTCGCGCGATATTGTAAGCGAATTAATGACTCAGGACACTAGAGCATTCTCATTGATAGTGTAAGGAAGCTCCGTGCCCCAGCCATTACGCGTTCTTTGTGAAATGTCTGGGAAATTACGAACTCAACCCCGAAGGAACTGTGAAAATGCTCTAGCAATTTCCCCGGAGTATCGGCGGGACATGCTCATGCTCTTCGTTCTCCTGACATATCCGCCTGAAGAAAGAGAATCGCAATCCGCGAACTACTTTCGTAAATCTCTAACCTCGACGGACCCCGCCGCCAGAGCCTGAAGTTCCCCTGTTTGCAACAGTGCTTTTCTAACTGAACCCAAGCACGGGATGGGGCACGTAAGCCTCTTCAAGCGATGCTACCTCTTCCGCCGAAAGTTGCACCGAGAGCGCCGCCGCGGCGTCCGCTAGATGGTGCGGCTTCGTCGCTCCCACAATCGGCGCGGCAATTGCCGGCTTGGCCAGCAGCCACGCCAAAGCAAGCTGTGCGCGGGGTATGCCGCGCTGCTCGCTGAGCTCTCCCAACCGGTCCACAACCTTGCGGTCCGCCTCTTCGCTCGGTTTATACATGGCGTTTCCAAATCGATCGGTGTCGGAGCGTTTGGTTGTTTCACTCTGCCATGGCCGCGTAAGCCGTCCACGCGCCAGCGGGCTCCACGGAATCACCCCGATCCCTTCGCTCTGGCAAAGCCCCATCATCTCGCGCTCTTCCTCGCGATAAAGCAGATTCAGATGATTCTGCATGGAAACAAAGCGGGTCCATCCATGCAAATCGGCCAGATAAAGCGCCTTGGCAAATTGCCATGCGTGCATCGATGACGCGCCGATATAACGCACCTTGCCGGACTTGACCAGATCGTGCAGCGCCTCCAGCGTCTCCTCGATGGGCGTCTCGTAATCCCAGCGATGAATCTGATAAAGATCCACATAGTCGGTTTCCAGGCGGCGCAGACTCTGATCGAGCTCGTAAAATATGGCTTTCCGTGAGAGACCGCGGCCATTCGGTTCGCTGCGCATGATGCCTTGAACCTTGGTGGCGATCACAACCGCTTCCCGCCGCGCGTTAGCCCGCAGAAAACGGCCAATCACTGCCTCGCTTTCGCCGCCAGAGTACACATTCGCCGTATCGAAGAAGTTGATGCCAAGATCCAGCGCCTGGCGCAGAAACGGACGACTCTCTTCTTCATTCAGAGCCCACGGCTGTCTGCCCGGCAGATCGGCCGGAGCCGGCGCGCCATAACTCATGCAGCCCAGACAAATGCGAGAGACCTTCAATCCAGTTTTGCCAAGATTCACGTAATCCATAGCTTTTCCCTCTTGCCTTCCTTCAGATAAATCAGATGCGGGGATCATCGGACGGTTGCGCCTGAAAGCAATTTTGCCTTCCTTCTACCCAGTTTCTCAATCCTGGCGATCCGCCCCGAAACAAGTATCCTCCGGCATTGGGGTACCAGAATGACGGTCTGGACAAAAAGGAAAGGAGCAAACGGATATGCTTCTTGAGAGAGTCGGAGGCTTTATGGCTGGTAATCCCACAAAAGGGCCGGTGTAAATGCGCTCCATGCCGGTAGCCTCTGTGCATCCGCGCCGTAGGCAAAGCGATTGTTCGAGCATTTTCACCCATAATGCAAGAAAACCAGGCCTCCCATCCATTTCATGTTCTGAGTGAAATGGATGGGAAGCCACAAAATTCGCCGCGCGGAAACTGTAAAAATGCTCTTCCCCGAAACGCCTAACTGGCCGGAACCACCAGTTCCATATCCACCGTGCCCAGCTTCTGGCTGGTCTGGTCGCTCACGCCCAGCAGCACATGATACTTTCCCGGCTTGAGCGCCAACTGCTGACGAAACGCGATTCCCGCGGTAAGAATGAATTGGTACCGGTCGGGATCAAGATCGATGTTCAGTGTGCCGGAGGTCTGCGGAAGGCTCTTCGGCTGCTGCTCGGCGTCGTTGAATCCAATCAGTTGCACCTTGAGCTTGGCGTGATGATGGCCATCGGCAGTAGTCGTAAAGTTCACGTCGGCGGCTTCTACCGTGGATTGCACCACCAATCCCGGATGCTGTGGATCGGGCGGCAAAACCTTGGCGCGGAGCCTGAGCCCTGCCATTTCAGGAACTCCGGGCTGAAGCACGGTCTCCAGATCGTTGCCGGAGTCCGCCGCCGGGCCATTGGCCAGCGCAAAGTATCCGCGCCGGTATGTCAGCGAGACGCCGCCGGCCGCTTCCACCTTGATCGTGCGGAAGTTGCCGTTCCAATTTGCATTTGTCGGCCGGTAGGCGAGCGAGTAATAAGTCGCGCCATCCTCCAGCGTCTTCTGCATCGTTCCAGCCACGTCGTTGGTGCCGACGATTGCTTCGCCGCCCGTCTCGCGCGCCAGGTCGTTCATCTCCGTCTTAAGATTGCCGAGTGCAAAGGAGCCGCCGCGCGGGTCGCCGGGCAAGGCTGTGCCCACTCCTGCCGGTCCGCTGATTGCCGCCGTCGCCGACTGTGTCACCAGCCCAAAGACGCTGGTTGGGTACACTGCGATCCGCGCGCTGGCCAGTTGGTTGAGAGTTGTCCGCATCTCTTGCCGCGAGGTCTGGCTGAAGTGGCCCTGCAAGGTCAACAGCTGGGCATTGAATTGCGTTCCGTTGCCGCTGAGAGAGGTGTAAGTTGGCGGTCCCGCCACATCGACCGAAAGCGGAAAGCTCTCCGCAAGCCAATACATGCTCTTGCGGCCGGGGTAGCCTTCCATGGTCTTCGCCACCTGTCCAAGAGCGGTGATCGTCGATTGTGCGCGCACATCGTAGCTCTGGCTGGATGAAGCCGCTCCGGAATCTTCCATCGCCGTCGAAGGGGCGGGATGGCGGCCAAACTGCGCCGCGGCATTTGCCGCCATCATATTGTCTGCCGCTTCGCCGGTTCGCGAAGTGTCAAGTATCTGCACCGGCTTGAGCATCTTTGAAGCGTTGTCCAGCAGCGCCGGGCTGCCTGCCTCGCCCTGTACCGCTTGCAGCCCGTTACCAAGTGTAAACAATGCAATCCGCTCGCCCTTGGGCAGTGTGCGAAGAAACTTCAGCATCTGCTGCCGAGCTGTCAACTGGTCGTCGTTAGGCGTATTCAGAAGATCGCAGAGCACAATCGTGATCGATTTGGAGCCCCCATTGGCGTGGACGTTGGTGAACTCGGTCTTGGGCCCTGCCAGCTCCGGCTCAGCCAGCGCCGGCGCGGCGGCGGGCTCTGGCGTGTGTGCGGTAAAATAATCGATCGCCTGAGGCTGACCGTCTTCCGTCAGCGTGAAATCTTGCTGCGTGAGCCCGCGAACAACATTGCCGTGCGAGTCGCGCACCAGCACATCGACAAAAACCAGGCGGCTATTTACATGCAGGGTGGCCAGCGGCGCGGCCTCGGTGCCGGTCTGCTGACAAAGTGCGGCAGCCGAAAGCAGAAAAATCGCGGCCAATTGGAAAAAACGGGACATTCGATTCACTCCTTCTGCCTCTCGACAGATGCACTGCAATATCCGGGGCTCTCTTGAGATAAAAATGCCCCTACTCATTCGACGGCATAGCGATTCATTCGGTCAAGCCATCGGCCAAGATTAGTGCTCCGGCAAGAAAATACTGTCAGGGTGCACCATCCATTTCCGCGTTCTTTGCGGAAATGGGTGGGAATGAGTCGTCACTATTCTGTTGCCGGATCGATAGCGCGCGGAAAAAGCAGCCGCGCTCTCAGCCCAGCGTTCCCGCCGCCACTGGCGAAATCGCCCGCAAATGCTCCACAGCCTCTGGAACCACCACCAAGACTCGGTCCACATCGGCCTCGGTGGCATTCCGCAGCAGGCTGAAGCGCAAACTGGCGCGGGCGCGCGTCTTGTCCAGGCCCATAGCCATCAGTACATGACTCGGCTCGGTAGCGCCGGAGTGGCAGGCCGAACCGCCGGAGACAGCCACGCCCTTCAAATCCAGCGCAATCACCAGCGCCTCGCCCTCCAGCCGGTCGAACCATATATTGGTCGTATTGGCCACGCGTGGAACCCGCTCGCCGTCTTTCCAGCCGCCATTGACGCCCGTGCCGGCAATCTCCAGCAGCCCAGCCTCCAGACGGTCGCGTAGTGCAGCCAGCTTCTCGATTGTCCCATCCTCCAGCGCGCTCATCGCCAGCTCCGCCGCCTTGGCCAACCCCACAATCCCCGGCACATTCTCGGTTCCCGCGCGCCGCCGTCGCTCATGGCTGCCGCCCACCAGCAGAGACTCAATCGGCGTCCCGCGCCGCACAAAGATCGCGCCTATGCCCTTGGGTCCATGCATCTTGTGCGCGCTGATTGAAAGCAGATGGCAGCCAAAGCGCCGCACGTCGAACCGCACCTTGCCCGCGCCCTGCACCGCATCAATGTGAAAGAAAACGCCCGCATCTTTGGCGATTCTGCCAATCTCTTCCACCGGTTGCAGCACTCCGGTTTCGTTGTTGGCCAGCATCACGCTGATCAGCCGCGTCTCGGGCCGCAGCGCGCGCAGAATCTCCACCGGGTCGATCAAGCCGCTCGGCAGCGGCGCAACAAAGGTCGTCTCCACGCCGCGCTCCGCCACGCGCTCGGCCGCCGCCAGAATCGCCGAGTGCTCAATCGAAGTCGTGACAAAGTGATCGCCCGGCCGCAGCAGCCCAAAGAGGGCCGTATTGTCGCCCTCTGTCCCGCCGGAGTTGAAGACCACCTCGGCATCGTGGCAGTTGAAGAACTCCGCCAGCGTCGCCCGCGCCCGATCCACGGCCGAGTGCGCCTGCTGCCCATCCAGATGAATTGACGAGGCGTTCCCAAAGCGCTCCATCCAGTACGGGCGCATCGCCTCCATCACCTCCGGCAGCAGGGGCGTGGTGGCGCTCGCGTCCATATAAACCCGCTTCAACCGTGTTTCTCCTCTTGCTTCAATTCTACGGGAATCGAAAATGGTACGCCTTCCCGCCTGAAACGCGCGTCATAAACCTCTATTTCCGAAATAGTTACAACATTACTCGTTGCGCAATTCAAACGCCCCACGCATTTTCCCCTTTCTCCGCCCCTCAACTTCTGTCATACTTGATTGTGCCCACCTGGTACGTCCATCCAAACAATTCATTTAAGAGGTTGCATTCATGTCGGCAAAGTATGTCTTTGTGACGGGCGGAGTTGTGTCCAGTTTAGGGAAAGGCCTCTCGGCCGCGGCCATCGGATGCCTGCTTGAGAGCCGCGGCCTCCGTGTCAACATGATGAAGTTCGATCCCTACCTCAACGTCGATCCCGGAACCATGTCGCCCTTCCAGCATGGCGAGGTCTTTGTCACCGACGATGGAGCCGAGACCGACCTCGACCTCGGCCACTATGAGCGCTTCACCCATGCCCCGCTCTCCCGCGACAACAACCTCACCACCGGCCGCATCTACGAGCAGATCATCCTCAAAGAGCGCCGCGGCGACTACCTCGGCAAAACCGTCCAGGTCATTCCTCACGTGACCAATGAGATCAAGAACGCCATGCGCAAGGTCAGCGCAAACGGAGCCGACGTCACCCTGGTCGAGATCGGCGGCACCGTCGGCGACATCGAATCGCTCCCGTTTTTAGAAGCCATCCGCCAGATGCGCCAGGAGCTTGGCCGCGATAATACCGTCTTCATTCATCTCACGCTCGTCCCCTGGATCGCAGCCGCTCAGGAACTCAAAACCAAGCCCACGCAGCACTCCGTCAAAGAACTGCTCTCCATCGGCATTCAGGCCGACATTCTCCTCTGCCGCTCCGAGCGTCCCCTCGGCAGTGAGATGAAACAGAAAATAGCCCTCTTCTGCAATGTCGAAGAGCGCGCCGTCATTGGCGCTCTCACGGTTCCTTCCATCTATGAAGTCCCGCTCGGCTTTGCCCTGGAAGGCGTGGACTCGCTGATCCTCAAGTACCTGCGTATCGACGCCCCTGAAGCCAATCTCACCGAGTGGAAGGCTCTGGTTGACCGCTGCTATCACCCCAGGGACGAGGTCCACATCGCCATCGTCGGCAAGTATGTCGAGTACGAAGACAGTTATAAGTCGCTCAAGGAGGCGCTCACTCACGGAGCCGTCTCGCAAAATCTCAAACTCAAAGTAACTTGGATAGAAGCCGAGGATCTGGAATCGAAGTTTCCCGAAGATAGAAGTTATGAGTCCAAGTTAGATAGCTTCGACGGAATTCTCGTCCCCGGCGGCTTCGGCAAGCGCGGCATCGAGGGTATGTTGAACGCCATCCGCTACGCTCGAGAAAAGCAGGTGCCTTACTTCGGAATCTGTCTCGGGATGCAGACCGCCTGCATCGAGTTGGCACGCAACGTCTGCGGTCTCAAGGACGCCAACTCCACCGAATTCGACCCCGCCAGCCCGCACCGGATCATCTACAAACTCCGCGAACTGCTCGGCGTAGAAGAGATGGGCGGGACGATGCGTTTAGGCGCATGGGCCTGCATCCTCCAGCCAGAGACGCTGGCCTCCAAAGCCTACGGCGGAGCTACTGAAATCAGTGAGCGCCATCGCCACCGCTATGAGTTCAACCGCGAGTACGAGGCCTTGCTCACCGGCGCTGGCCTGCGTATCAGCGGCACCACCCCAGACGCCACTTATGTAGAAATCGTAGAGCTTCCCGGCCATCCCTACTTCCTAGGCTGCCAGTTTCACCCCGAATTCAAATCCAAACCATTAGAGCCGCATCCCCTCTTCCGCGAATTCATAATTGCGAGTTACAAGAACCGCCTGCAGCGCCTCACTCCCGAAGTCGGCGAAGCTCCCACGCTCACCAGCGCGCATCTGTCCTGATTGCCGGACGCTGCATAAGACGGATGTCAGAAGACGATTTCACTCAATCCAAGGCGACCTTGCGATACCTATGTCCTACGGAAGGTTACTAAGAAACTTCTTCATCTCATCGATCACTTGCGCTTCATTCGAGCGGTGGACGTAATGGTCTGCATTCGGAATCTGAACGATACGGGCGGTTGGAACTCCGCGCGAGAATGCTTCGGCCTGCGCAGAGCATCGTGCAGTGTCCGCATCAAGTCGTGCTGCTCTGCGTTCGGGGTCGTTCGGAAAGAAGTGACTCCAGTCGTGAGGGCATGCAAAAATCGCGAGGGCCGGAACGGGGATGGATGTGTACTTCTCCATGCCAAAATTGAGCGCGGCCCCTATCGGTGGGCGCGGCGGCAGCGGAGGCATCGTCTTTACATCTTCATTGTTCTGGTGAAGAAAGGTCTCGAACCTTGCAATTGCAACTTCAAGTTCGCGTAGTTTCTCCTGTTCATCCACCCCACCGGCTTCAATCTCCTCGATGCGCTTCTTGATGCTGTTCATATCGATCTCGATCAACGGGTGCGCAGGATCGTAGAATGCGAAGCCTGTTGCCGCGTCGAGGTAAATGAGACCGGAGATTTTATCCGGAAATCGACTGCCGATTGAGCTTAGCTCCTCACCCGCGAGCGAGTGTCCCACCAGAACAGGACGCTTGATCCGAAGCGCTTGCATGACTGCGAGTACATCGTCTCCCAGACCATCTGCTGAGTAGTTCCCGTTCGACGGTGCCGGCTTGCTGGACGCGCCAAAGCCTTTGCGCGTGATGCCGTAGACGTGATTCTCGCCGGTGAACTTCGGCGCAAAATTATCGAACGCGTGAGCGGTGTCTCCGGCCCCCGCCAAGAAGATGAGCGGTTTGCCGGATCCTCCCCAATCAAGCACTTCAAGCTGGACACCTTCCGCGACGGTGACAAACTGAACCTTGTGCTGTGAGGAATCCGCTTGTGCAGATGCCTGCAGAGAAATAACGAGAGATGCAAACAAGAGAAAAAGTAAGTTCCGCATTTTGTGCACAAGACTCTCCCGGAACGATGGTCGCTACCATTTGCCAAATTATAAAGGGGATGGAAACTGAAAAACGTTCTTCCATTCACTGCTCTCGTCTCAATCAATTCACTCCGTCCTGCCCCGACTATCCTAACGTCTCTAGTCCCTTATCCCAGCAGCACCGCGCCCTTCGCCTTCCCGGCCAGCGCGCGGTCTAGAGTGACGAGGCGGATTCCGGCGGCGACTGAAAATGCGGAGAGGTAGCCGTCTGCCCATTGCTTTGTCGAGATTTCGTTACGGTCGGTGTGGTTCCGGAAGAGGGGATCGATTCCGCGCGGCTCTTCCATCCATTGGTTGCCAGGATTTGCCAACAGCGCATCAAATGCATCCCAAGCTTCTGACTGGGTGAGTACATCCTCGCCCATCGCGCTACGGTTGGTCAGAAGACGCAGTAATCCTAACTGTGTAAACCGGCAAAAGAAGACCACGGCCTCGTCGTCAAGCGATTCCCCCCACGCTTTGACCGCGCCGTGGTGCGGATGAATCTCGTGCGCCAGCGCGAACCAGACATTCACATCAGGGAAAAGGAATGTACTCGTAAACACCTTCCTCGCCCAGCTTGAGGGAGCCCGGATGCTTGGATCGAATCACCGGAAATCTGGGTCGCCCCTCTTGTTTCGCGGGGGCGCTCCGGCTGCGGAATCTAACCGCAACGCAATCCAGGATGATTTCTTTGACGCTTGTACCCGCACTGGTGGCGCACACCTTCAACTCACGGTAAACAGGGTCCGGGATGTCAAGAATCGTCCGCATACAGAGAATGTACCATATTTATGGCTGTGAGCCGCGCACTTACAAAGACGAACTGAGCGCCAGCCACACATTCACATCAGGGAAAACCGATGAGATCGTAGATTTGCTCATTGTCGATCACGAGCTTGTCTGTCCGGGTAGAAGGAAGGATCGGATGCTTGAACCGCCTAACTGGCTTGGATCCTTCAGGCTCGCACTCCAACTCCTTATCAATGCCGCGCAAGACGATTTCGACGACAGACAATCCCTCCTGCTCGGCCTTGGCCGTCAGCAGGCTGAACTTCGTATCTGGAATGTCCAATTGAGTCCACATGGCAAAATCGCACCCTAAACCGCAAAATGGCCTCTCCTAGAGGAGAAGCCATTTGCCCAATACACCATGCAAGCCAAGTTCACTTGCAGTCGCCCAAAAAACAAGAAGCTGGAGCCGAAAGTCGGACTCGAACCGACGACCTGCTGATTACGAATCAGCTGCTCTACCAACTGAGCTACTTCGGCCTGCATCTCAGATTGTACCGTTGCGCCCGCCTTCGGTAAAGTCCACCCATCAAATAGACTGATCAGGCCGCGGCCAAACGCTCTAAAAATCGTCATGGATTGATTCGTCAAGGTCCATGTATAATTTGGACTCTGCCGCGCACTGGCAGAGCGTCCCCAACCTCTTTTTCCTGAACGCAAGAATCTAAAGGAGATCCCCAATGAACCTTCCTCGCATTGGAGTGGCCGCCGCGCCCCTGTTCCTCTTTGCGGCTTTCGCAAGCGCATTGCCCGCCCATACCTGGGTTTCAGCCTCCGGCAGCGATGCAAATACTGGCACTGCCATCAGTCCTTACGCCGACTTTGCCACGGCTGTCGCCAATACCGCGCCCGGCGGCATCGTCTCCGTAATGGGGCCAGGCGACTACGGCCCCCTGACCATCACCCAATCCATCACCATCGACGGCACTGGCGGCGGCTCCATCGGCTTTGCCGGCAGCGGCGAAGCCATCTACATCGACGTCGGCGCCAATACCAACATCGTTCTGCGCAACCTGAACATTGATGGCGGTGGCACCGGCATTGACGCCATCTTCATTGCCAGCGCTGGAACCACCAATATCGTGAATGTGGTCATCGACGGCTGTCATCTTGAAGGCTTCGCGCAAATTGGCGTCGGTTTGGGCAGCGGATCCCCAACGTATGTGACGGTTAGAAACACAACCATTCAGGGCGGAACCATTGGCGTCCGCACCTTTCAGAACGGCACTGCCGGGCCAGTCACCGCCTACGACCATGTATTGCTGGATCATGTGACCATTCAAGGAGCTACCTCCGCCGGCGTTTTTACCCGCAACGGCAATGTCGATTTCAGCAACTCCAACATCGCCGGAAGCGTCGGAGCAGGCGCGGTAGCGATTGAGGCCGATACCTATGCCACAGTGAACGTGCAGAGCACCACAATCACCAGCAATACCAATGGCCTCTGCATCTATGCCAACTCGACGGCGGTAATCGGCACCAGCACCATTCTTGCCGACAACGCCACCAATGTGGAGGCTTGCGGCGGCGCGGTTCAAGGAGCGGCGGGCGCAGGTCCGTCCCCCAAGAAATAACACCCATCGCCTGCGGAGATACTCCATGCTTTGGGCTCCGCGGCCTGAATCAAACTGCAACAGGCCGTGAAACCCTCCATGCCGGGCAGTTCAATCGACCCGCGGCAACGTGTCTCCCGGCCTCTCTTTCACGCAGGAATCAGGCCTGCAAATACGCCAACGGCCCGTTGGCCGTACAATAAGCCTTGAGGTAGAATCGGTTTCCCAATGTCATTGAATGGTTATCCATCCCGCTCCACGCGGTCGCACGGCCTTCGTTCGCTCTTCAGCATGTTTTCCAGCGACCTGGCCATCGATCTAGGCACCGCCAACACTCTGGTCTTTGCGGCCGGCAAGGGCATCGTTGTCAACGAACCCTCCATCGTCGCCATCAACAAGAACACCGGCGAGGTGGAAGCCGTGGGCAAGGAGGCCAAGGATATGCTGGGCCGCACGCCCGGCAACATCGTGGCCATCAAGCCCATGAAGGACGGCGTCATCGCCGACTTCAAAGTCACCGAAAAAATGCTCAATTACTTCATCCAGAAGGCGCACAATCGCAAGATGCTGGTGCATCCGCGCATCGTCATCGGCGTTCCTTCGGAGATTACCCAGGTTGAAAAGCGCGCGGTCGAGGACTCGGCTTATCGCGCCAAAGCCAGCGAGGTCTATCTCGTTGAACAGGCCATGGTGGCGGCCATCGGCGCAGGCCTGCCCATCACCGAGCCCGGCGGCAACATGGTTGTGGACATCGGCGGCGGCACCACAGATATTGCCGTCATCTCGCTTTCTGGAATTGTTTATTCGCGCTCCGTGCGCATGGCCGGCAATCAGATGGACGAGGCCATTACCAACTACCTCAAGCGCAAATACAATCTCTTGATCGGTGAGCGCACCGCCGAGGCCATCAAGATCGAAATCGGCTCGGCCTTCCCGCTCGACAAGCCGCTGACCATGGAAATCAAGGGCCGCAACCTTATCGAGGGCGTTCACAAGAGCATCACCGTTGACGACAGCGAGATTCGCGAGGCCCTCGGCGAGTGCATCGCCGTCATCATGAATGCCATCCGCGTAGCTCTGGAGCGCACACCGCCAGAGCTTTCGGCTGACATCAGCGACCGCGGCATCGTACTCACCGGCGGCGGCGCGCTCATCAAGAATCTCGACAAGCGCATCCGCGAAGAGACCGGCCTACCCGTCTCCGTAGCCGACGATCCGCTGGCTTCCGTCGTGCTCGGGACAGGCAAAATGCTCTCCGACTTCCGCCTGCTGCGCAAGATCAAGATCGACTAGGCAGGGGACAGCGAACCGTTATAGTCCTTCCATCCTTTCAATGGTGGCGCAATGAATTCGATTCGTCCGATTGCAATCTTTATCGCACCAGCCCTGCTGGCCGCTTGCCTCAGCGCCTTCGCGCAAACAGCCGCCCAGCCCACCCGCGCCGACGCAGAAAAAGATCCCGTCTTCAAAGCCATGCTTACCGAGCTCGACCGCAGCATGAGCCAGCTCCAACTGAAAGACTTTCAGAAGCCCTTCTTCATCCAGTACCGCCTGGAAGAGGTCGATCGCTTTGAGACCAAGGCGGAGTTCGGGGCCGTCAACAGTGCCCAGCACACCCACGGACGCATCGCGCGGGTCACGGTGCGGGTAGGCGACTACAAATCCGACAGCTCCGGCGAGCGCGGCGACGGCGCTGTCGAAATGGTGCCCCTGGAAAACGATCCCATTGCGCTCCGCTCTGCCCTCTGGCAGGCTACCGACCAGGCCTACAAGAACGCTTTGGCAGCCTACGCGCAGAAGCAGGCCGAACTCAAGCAGGTCGAGACGCCGCCCCAGGCCGACGACTTCAGCCAGGAGAAGCCGCTGATCTCGCTGACCGAGCCTCTCAAGCTGAAACTGGATGAGGCCGCATGGCAGGCGCGCGTCGCCCACATCAGCGGACTCTACCGGACGGATGATTCGGTCAAGGCCGGCCAGCACGACGTGCAATCCTCCACGGCTGAATTTCACGCGCGCGCAACCACCACCTGGCTGGTTTCAAGCGAGGGCGCAATCGTCCGCAAATCCGCCACCGGTTGCGAGGAGTCCTGGAATGTCTCAACGCAGGCGGCCGACGGGATGCGCCTTGAGCTCTCTCATTCTTCCATCGGGCTCACTCCGGATGATCTTGACGCCCCGGCGGCCTTCGACAAATATGTGTTGAAGCAAATCGCCTCGCTCGGCGATCTGCGCAAGGCGCCCGTGGTCGAAGAGGAGTATCACGGCCCAGTGCTTTTGGGTCCCGGAGCGGGCACATATACTGTTCACTCGCTGCTGGCCGACGCAGTCATCGCCACGCGTCCCAAGCTCGGCACCGAGGCGCGTACCAACGGCCCATTTGCCTCCAGCTACCATGCCCGCGTTCTCCCAGATACCTTCGATGTTGTCGATGATCCTAGCCTGAAAGTTTATGACGGCAAGAAGCTGGCCGGCGCCTATGACGTGGACGACGAAGGCATTCCCGCGCAGGCCGTGACGCTGGTGACCGGCGGCCGCCTGGAGAATTATCTGATCGGCCGCGAGCCGGTGCGCGATCTACCCCAATCGAACGGCCACAGCCGTGCCACCATCACCGGCGCGCCAACGCCCTCCATCGGCGTTTTGAAGGTAACCGCCAAAGATGGCCTGAGTGAGGATGAATTGAACCGCAAGCTGCTCGATCTGGCCAAGGATCGCGGCTTGAAGGATGTCTATTACATCGGCGCGCTGGGCGGCAAGATGACGCCGCGAATGCTCTATCGCGTCACCCCGGACGGCACTCCCGCGGGCAAGCGTGAACTGGTGCGCGGCGCGGCGCTGGACGACTTGGACCTGCGCGCTCTGCGCTCCAGCATTGAAGCCGCCGGCAAGGATCTGCGCGTCGCCAACTATCTTAACGACGTGCCGGAGACGGTGCTGGCTCCGGCGCTGCTGGTCGATGACCTGACCATCCGCCGCGCCAACAAGAAGAACGACAAGCTGCCATTCTACCCGGTGCCGGAGTAGTGCGGCGGGGAGAAGGGCTATATTTCCATCCGCTCAGTTCGCAAAGGCGTGCTGCATCTTAATGCCCGTTCTATGTTGCTCATCATGGAGTACACGAGCTTCAATCACGTCCGTCCCTGGTTTGGCCACCTGCCGTGTTTCCTCCTCCACTTTACTCAGTGCGTGGGACACGGTGAAGTCACGAATATTCCTTCTCCCTGTAGGTAGCAAAATCAATGCCTTTGCTACTGCATACGAAACTCGGCACAAGACATAAGCGGAGAGCACGAACGACCCGCCAATCAAATGTTTCGCGAATGCAACCGAAACAGAGGCGTACACAGCGAGAAGCTGTTTCCGCTCGTTTTCAGGAAGCTTTTGAACATTCCTCAGCCACGCTGTCAAGGAATCCGAAGGGGCATTACCCGACTGCGCCACCGCGACGATTAAAACAGGGAGCGAAGCCCTATGAGCAAAACGGATCAGTCCGTTGATCAGAAGCCTCAATTGCGTGTAGGCGGGGTGATCGAACGGCACAATACCCTCGGCGGCGAGATCGAACAGATCGCTCCTCAAGCAAAAGAGCTTCTGCCGAAAAGTGTCGACACGCTGCGGCTTCCATAGGTAATACCAGAACGCCCACAGAGCAATCAGCCCTAACAGCGACATGATTTGTTCATAAGCTACAGGGTTCATGGTTCGTCCTCGGGACGGCTTCTGCCGTCAATTGTTAGACCACTCGAAGAACGATTAGGGTCCAATCGCTTTTCAACTTCTACCACGCGGTTGCCTAGTCTCTTGATCTCTTTTCGCTTCTGTGCCCTCTCTCGTAATCCATAACTGGCGCCCCCGAGACCAAGAATTCCCATTACGATATGGCTAAAAACTGTATTTGCTTTAAGATCGGCAATCAGAGAAATACCCAAATTTGCCAGCGTCGTCTTTCCAGCAAAGGCCTCCATTGCGGGGGCCAGTCTCCAAACGCAAAGACAGACCGTCCCATACTTGATCAGAGCCAGACCGAGTCTTAAACCCGTATCCCATTTCTGGCTTTGGAGCTTGTACTCCAATTTTTCATCGGATCTCTGCCTTTAAAACTTGAGGAACAGTCCCTTCGACTTTGCGCAAATGGTATCACGGACGGCCAACATTATGCATGACCTTCTTATGCCCGTCTCAATCCAGCCGCGTCAAAAACGCCTCGCCCTCGGCTGGGCGCAGCCGCCGCGCAATCAGCTCGGCTTTTTCGCGGTTGTCCCCCTCGGGACGAATCCGCACCCAGAAGCTGTCGTCGCCGGGAAACTCGATCACATTTGCGCCGGGATACTTGTGCAGCAGTTGCTCCTTGAGCTTCTCCGCCTTGTGGTGGCTGGTAAATGCGCCCACCTGCACGCACCAGCGCCCGCCGCTATCGATCGGCTTTGGCGTGCGGTAAACATCCAGACGCACCCGCGCCGTGCCCACGCGGTAAACCCCTGTCGCCTTGGCCGAGGCAATCGTCAGATCGAGCAGCTTGTCGCCCACAAAAGGCCCGCGATCGGTGATGCGCATCGCCGCCGATTGCCCACTCGTCAAATTCGTCACCACGATCAGCGAACCCATCGGCAGTGTGCGGTGCGCGGCTGTCAGCGAGTGGTCGCTGAAGACTTGGCCGTTGGCGGATTTGCGACCCTTGGCGGCCGTGTACCAGGTCGCCAGCCCCTCCTCGCTGCGGATTGGCTGATGAGTCTTCACAAACTCCAGATCGTCGACACTCACCCCGCCCGGAGGCGCTGGCGTTGGCGCAATGCGTCCCTGCAACAAAGGCCCGTCCGCAGAGGGCTTCGCCAAAGCGGTACCCTGGCTCGGGGCCTGACTCTGCCTCTGAACCGGCGGCGGAGCAGCCTGCGGCGCGGGCATCCGAGCCTGACTCTCTTTGTGCCCGCAGCCCGCGGCAGCCAGCAGCCCGATCGCCAACGCAAGCTGGGTGCCCCAGGTCCGGATTATCGGACCTGGGAAGTCACAATCGTCAATCGAACGATTCCTCAAGCGCGCGGCCCTCGGTTCTGCTCGAAGCGGTCGGCCAACTCGCGCAGCTTGTCTGAGACGGTCCGCAGCGCGGTAATCGATTCCTTGCGCACCTGCGGCACCACGGCGGCATTCACGTAAGCGATGGCGTGGCGCAGCTCCATTTCAATCAACTCGACGGCCTCTTCAATGCGGCTGCCAAAACCATCCGGAGGCGGACCCGGCGGCGGATAGGGCGGTGGTGGCGGATAGGCACCCATAACAGTCAACCTCGCAATAGCAGTTTCCTGCAATCAGTCTCTCCCTAAGTCTGCGATCTGCGCGCACCCGCGTCAATCGCCGATCGCCGAAAGGTGCCGCACTGGTCAATACCATCTCCCGCCGTGGGGCCAGCGGCTCATTACTCGCTCACAGGAGATTCGTGGTATCCCGGGTTTCAAAATTGGAAGCGATTGATTCGGCCCATAAATACAGTGAACTCCGTGCTCCATCCATTTCCGCGTTCTTTGCGGAAATGGGTGGGAATGAGGCGTCACTCTTTTGTTGCCGGATCTCTAGAGCCGCCCAATGCCTTCCGCCAACTCGCTAACTAGCCATCACCGCGCGGCGGTGGCTAACTCGCCGCCTTTTTTAAAAACCGCCGCGCGTCTCTAATCTCACCGCCAAAGCAGTTTACCGGCAGTTCACCAACCCCAACGCATGACATTTTCGCCAATCCTTTGCAGATCATTACAACCACTTCCCGCACAATCAAGAAAAGCGGTCCAAATCCCGCCAATCAGGAGAAGCCGCCATGCCCTATGTTTCAAACCCCGTCCTCGATCCCAATTCGAAAAGCGCCGCCCAAGCCACGCCGGCGGCCTGCCCGAATTCCAAGAAAACCGGAAGAAACAGGATGATAAATTCTTCATTCCTTCGCCCATCAACCAACCGCAAAGTTAACATGCCTCTTATCAATCAGATAGCGAAAACAAAGACGCTATTTCTTCGGTTTTTATTCCCACTGTCTTCGCTTTTAGCGCATCTGAAAAAAGTTAACCTACTTATTATCAACCAGATAGCCGATATAAAACGTCGATTTTCTCGTTTTTAGATTCTTTTTTTCTTCGCTTATTTTCGTTATGTCATTCATTTAACTTGCTTTATTAATTCAAATTTCGTTCGCTAAACCTTCGCTTTAATCGAGATCTCACCCCTTTATCGCCTCTGCCCTCTTGGCTGCCCTTTTTCGGATCAAACGGCCTTGCCCGCCGCCGTGCCCGAGGCCCAGGCCCACTGAAAGTTATAGCCGCCGAGCTGTCCGGTCACATCAACAACTTCGCCGATGAAATAAAGCCCCGCGACTGCGCGCGCTTCCATGGTGCGTGCGTGGAGGCCGTCGGTATCGACGCCGCCAGCAGTGACCTCGGCCTTCTCGAAGCCCTCGGTTGCAAGCGGATGCAGCTTCCAGGCGCGCAACTGCTTCTCGCAAGCCTCTAACGCCGCGTTCGACCAGCCCCGCGGCGCGGCAATTTCGGCAAGATAATTTGCCAGCCGCTGCGGCAGAAGTTCGCGCAAAACCTGACGCAGCGCAGCCGCATCCCGCCGCGCTCCCGGCTGACGCAGGGCTGCCAGAATCTCTGCGTCGGCGGCAAGTTGCGGCGCAAAATCAATCAGCAGCGGCTCGCCAGAGCGCCAATACGAGGACGCCTGCAGAATCGCCGGACCGCTCAAGCCGCGATGCGTCACCAGCATTTTTTCTCTGAAGTAACCCGCGCCCGCCGACGCTTTAACGTCCGCCGAAACGCCGGCCAGTTGAGTCCAGCCAGCCTCCGCGCCGCCCAGCACAAGCGGCGCCAGCGCTGGGCGCGGTTCGACGACTGCCAGACCGAACTGGCGCGCCAATTCGTAGCCAACACCGGTTGCGCCGAGCTTGGGAATCGAAAGCCCGCCGGTAGCGACGACCAAGGACGCAGCTTCAAACTCGCCCGCGGATGAGAGAATGCGAAAGCCTCCGCCGCCGTGCTCGACTGCGATGCCGTGCGCGTTCAAAACCAATTCGACACTGCCGCCCTCGCACTCGGCCAGCAGCATATCCAGAATCGCCCGCGCCCAGTGGTCGCAGAAGAGCTGGCCCAGCGTCTTCTCATGCCAGGCAATTCCGTAGCTCTCGACGAGTTCGAGAAAGTGACGCGGCTGATAAAGCGCCAGCGCCGACTTGGCAAAGTGAGGATTTTGCGAAATGAAATTCTCTGGCGCGCAGTGCAGATTGGTGAAGTTGCAGCGGCCGCCGCCAGAGATAAGAATCTTCCGGCCCGGCTGCGCATTGTGTTCGAGTAGCGCAACGCGGCGTCCCCGCTGACCGGCAACAGCCGCGCACATCAGCCCAGCCGCGCCCGCGCCCAGAACGACGACATCGAATTGGCGCGTGCCGGTTGACATGGGCTGACTTCAGAATAGCCGTGGAACGCACAGACTGATTCCAATGGCCCTCAGATCCGCACCAGTTCCCGCTGAATCTTGCCCGTGACCCAGGCCTTGCCGGGCGCTGTCAGCATATCGATCTCGCTGCGCACGCCGAACTCCGGCAGATAGATTCCCGGCTCAACCGAGAAGCAGGTCTTCGGCAGTAGCAGCCGCTCGTCGTGCGCCTCCAGATTGTCCAGATTGGCGCCCGAGCCGTGAATATCGACGCCGATATTGTGGCCGGTGCGATGGGTAAAGAAATCGCTGAATCCGGCCGCGCGAATCACCTCGCGGGCCGCATCGTCGGCCTCAAAGCCGCGAATCGGCCGGCCCTCCGCAAAGGCCTGTCCAACGGCCTCGATGGCCGCATCGCGCGCCTTCACCACAGTCTCAAAGACGTGCAGTTCAGTGGCCGTCGGCTCGCGCCCCACCACGCCGGTCCACGTAATGTCGTAGTAGATGCCGCTGGGCCGGTCCACCTTGGCCCAAATATCGATCAGCAGAAAATCTCCTTCCTGAATCGGCGCGGAGTGCTCGGCCGTCGGCTCATAGTGCGAGTCAGAGCAATTCGCATTCACGCTGACGTTGGGGCCGTCATCCCAGATCAGGCCCTCGCGGCGCATCGCCTCGCGGAGCCACTGCGTGTGGTCGAATTCGGTATAAGGCGCGGCTTGGCCGTATCCAGGCCGCAGCCGCCGGCCAATCTCCTGCCAACCCTCGGCCAATAGCGCGTCAATGGCCCGTTGCGCAACGCCGTGGCTGGCGACCTGATCCTCATTCAGCACCGCCTCAAACTGGCTCACCAGATCGGCGGAGCTGACAATCTGCTTGCCCAGCCCGCGCAGATACTCCACCGTTCCCGCGTCCACCATCGAGACCAGCGGGATCGCATTATTGGGCGAGTACTGCATGGCCAGCGTTCGCGCGCCGCCCAGCATCAACTCCAGCCCGCGGGCCAGCTCCTGCCAGCTCGAATACTGTCCCTTGGCGCCCGGCAGAGCGTCCAGCCGCCCCTGCTCAATGCGATGCACCAGCTTGCGCGGCTCGCCCTCCACGGGCACAAAGTAGTACCAGCGCCGCGTGATGTGCGCCTTCTCGTCCAGCCCCAGAATCCGCCCGGCGATCGGGTCGCGGTGATGGTGGTCGTAGAAGAGCCAGCCGTCAAAACCAGCCTCGCGGATGGCCGCCTGAATTCGGTCGAGATTCGCTGCAAAGCTCATACCGGCCATCATAGCGCGCGGACGCGGTTGGCGCGACTCGTTTGCCGCGCTCCCGTTCGTTATCTCTGCCGGTAATATGCCGCCTTTAAGCCAAATTTAGTAGACTCAACGGCAGAATGCTTCTCTTTTCCCTACCATTTAGCCGCCCTCGTTCTGTCTTCCGTCTCGCTGCGTTTAGCGTAATAGTCGCGGCCGCGGCCGCTTCGCAGTTGGCCCTGGCGCAAGGTACGCACCTGTGGACTCAGTCGCGCCTGGAGGAGTTTGAAAAAGGCACGCCGCAAGGCGTTGCGCTCACCAGCGACGGCCATTTGACCGTGGGGCCGAGCCTGACCGAGCAGCTAACCACGCCCTCGACCTACGTCTGGTCGGTTGCGGCGGACAAGAGCGGCACGGTCTTTCTCGGAACCGCATCGCCTGCGACTGTGTTGCGCATCGGCCAGGACGGCAAGCCCTTTACGCTCTTCGAGACCAAAGACCTCGCCGTGCAGGTTGTGCGCATCGGCCCGGATGGCTCGCTGTATGCGGCCACAATCCCCAGCGGCAAGGTCTATAAACTGAATCCAAATGCAGCGGCCAAGCAGGATGAGAGCAGCGCCACGGTGGTCTTTGACGCGGCCAGGCTCGATGCAACAGCGGGTCAGGATGCAGCCGCAAAGGTAGAGGCAAAATCACATTACATCTGGGATCTGACCTTTGACGCAGCTGGCCGCCTCTACATCGCCACCGGCGGACCAGCCGCTATCTATCGTATCGATCCCGTCAAGCCAGACGCAAAAACGGAGTTGTTCTTTTCAAGCGACGAGGAGCATATTCGTTCGCTCGCCTGGGACGCAAAAGGCAACCTGATTGCCGGTTCCGACGGCTCCGGTCTGATTTACCGCATCAGCCCTGACGGCAAAGGTTACGTTCTCTTTGAAGCGCCGCGGCGCGAGATCACCTCCGTCGCCGTGGCGACGAACGGGACAATCTATGCGGCAAGCGTGGGCGACAAGAGCCGCAATCCGCTGCCGCCGTTGCCCGTCCAGGGAGCCGGTTCAATCACAATGACCATCGTTCAGCCGGGTTCGATGCAGGCGGCCAACACCAGCGCCTCGGTGCCGGAAGGCAGCGAGATTTACGCTCTCACGGAAGGCCAGGCGCCGCGTAAACTTTGGTCCGGCAAGGATGAAATTGTCTACGCGCTGGCCGCGCAACCCGACGGCATTCTCGCTCTCACCGGCAATCGTGGCCGCGTCTTCAGCATTCACAACGATGGCACCTACTCCGACGTCGCCCACTTGCAGGCGCAGCAAGGGCTCGCTCTTGCCGTCGTGCAGAACGCGCAAACCACAAGCAGCGTTCTCATCGCCACCGGCAACACCGGCAAGCTGATTGTTCTAGGGCAAGTCGAAAAGCACGAGTACGCCAGCGACGTGCTGGACTCAGGCGCACTGGCCCGCTTTGGCCGCGTCGAGGTCGAACCGGGATCGGCCAACTTCGAACTGCAAACCCGCACCGGCAACGTCGAGCAGCCCGTTCGCGGCTGGTCGGAGTGGCTTCCGCTCAAGGACGGCGTTGTCGCCTCGCCCGCTGGCCGCTACCTGCAATGGAAGGCTGTGCTCCGCGCGAGTGGCTCGCTGGGCTCGGTCGGCGTCAACTATCTCCCCGTCAATGCCTCGCCGGTGGTGGACGATCTGGTGGTTGCAACCGGCGCGCGGCTCAATCCGCAGAACCAGATTGGCCCTCAGCCGCCGCAGGTAGCCGTTGCGTTTTCTTCCAGCCAGAACGGCGGAATGAGCTTCGACTCCGGCTCAGCCGCGCCTTTGCAGGCCCTCAAGGATCGCACCAGCATCACCGTTCGCTGGGCTGCGCATGACGACAATGGCGACGATCTGAGTTACGCGCTCTACCTGCGCGGAGATGGCGAGAGCGTCTGGCGGCTGCTCAAGGCCGACATTACCGACAAAGCGTACAGCTTCGACGCCGCGCTGATTCCCGACGGCGGCTACCAGATCAAGGTTGTCGCCTCTGACGCGCCCTCGCACACGCCCGCCGACGCGCTTACCGGCGAGAAAATCAGCGAGCGATTCGAGGTGGACACTACGCCGCCGGTGATCTCTGCGTTCAATGCGTCGCTCGGGGACGCCCCCTGCAAGCATCTGCCCTGCGTGAAGCAGATTCGCATCGCATTCGATGCCGAAGACGCCTTCTCACCCATCGCCCGCGCCGAATATTCGCTCGATGCTGGCCCCTGGCAGTACATTGAGCCAGTCGGCGGTCTCTCCGACGCGAAACGCGAACACTACGACGTTCTGATTCCCGTACCGAAAGAGGCTCAGGCAGGCGAGCACCTCATCGCCGTTCGCGCCTACGACCGGCATGAAAACGTAGGCGTAGCTAAGACGGTGATTCAGACCAAAGAGAACTGAGAGAATTCTGAGAAGGAAGGGCATTGAAGAGCTCGCACTTCACAGTCGGCTAAAACATTCGGAGGTGAAAGTTCTGTATCAGGGCACGACTTTACAGACTGCGGAAAAACTCATCGCGAGGCAATTCCCGAAGGCTTTGTAACCAGGGCACGACTTTACAGACTGCGGAAAAACTCATCGCGAGGCAATTCCCGAAGGCTTTGTAACCAGGGCACGACTTTGCAGATTGCGGAAAAACTCATCGTGAGGCAATTCCCGAAGGCTTTGTAACCAGGGCACGACTTTAGTCGGGCCGATAAAGCCAATCATATCAACGTTGGGCTTTAGCCCCTGCTACGCTCAATCGCGATTGCAACCCCCGAATAGTTCTTTTTCCGCAGCCTGTTCAGTCGTGCCGCAAAGGCCGCAAAATGAAAGTGGGGCCTTAGCCCCTGAGGCAATACCGGTTAACAACAAGAACTAGTTCGAAGATCCAGGGAAGATTCCATGCGATTCGAGCTCTACATAGCGGCGCGTTACCTCAAGGCCAAGCGGCGGCAAGCCGTGGTCGGCGTGGTCACCGCCATCTCCATCGCGGGCGTCGCCGCGGGCGTGGCGGCGCTGATTATTGCGCTGGCCATCACCAACGGCATGAGGCGCGACTTGCAGGACCGCCTCCTCGGAGCCAGCGCTCATGTGGACCTGATGCGCGTCGAGTCCGACGGCATTCGCGACTGGCAGCCGCTCGTGGAAAAGCTGCGCCATGTGCCTCACGTCACCGCCGCCGCGCCGGGAATCTACGGTCAAGTGCTGGTCTCTCGCGGTCCGCGCGCCGGTTTTGCGCTCATCAAGGGCATCATCCCCGCGCAGGAGCGCACGGTCAGCAGCCTGTTGGACACCATCACCTCCGGCTCTGCCTGCGACCTCGACGCCGAAGCAGCCAATCAACAAACGCAATCAAGCGAGTCTGAGATCAATGTGGCCTATCCGCCGCTGGTGCTGGGCAAAGATCTGGCTGAGACCATCGGCGCGCAGGTGGGCGACAGCGTTCTGGTCACCAGTCCCCAGGGCGAGTTGACGCCGCTCGGTCTAGCGCCAAAGTATCAGCGCTTTCGGGTCGCCGGCATCTTTCATTCCGGCTTCTACCAGTACGATGCGGCAATGGCCTTCATGCGCCTCGCGGACGCGCAGCGGCTCTTCAGCGAGCCCGATCTGCTCTCTGTCATCAGCTTCAAGGTGGACGATATGGATCGCGCGCCGGCCATCGGCAAAGCTATCGAGCAGGCCGCCGGTCACGGTTACATGACCACCAACTGGATGGAGCAGAATCGCGAACTCTTCCGCGCCCTCAAGCTCGAACAGGTGGTCACCTTCATCGTCATCGCGCTGATCGTCATCGTCGCCGCTCTCAACATTCTCATCGCCCTCACCATGATGGTCATGGAGAAGACGCGCGACATTGCCGTGATGATGAGCTTCGGCGTCCAGCCCGCGCAAGTCCGCCGCATCTTTCTTTTGCAAGGCTTGCTCATCAGTCTGATAGGCACGGCTCTAGGTCTTGCGCTAGGCTACCTGGCCGCTTGGGCCGGCGGACATTATCACTTCATCCACTTATCCGCCGAAGTTTATAACATCGACACCCTGCCCTTCGCCCCGCGTCCGCTCGACGGCCTGATCGTCTCCGTAGTCTCCATCGGCATCTCGCTGCTGGCTACGCTCTATCCGTCGTCGGCCGCCGCCAGCATCCTGCCCGCCGAGGCGCTTCGGTATGAGTAATCATCGTGGAAACCTGCAAACCCGCACCTTAGCGACCGGATTGCTCTGGCAGAGCAAAGAAGAACAAATGCACGATCCAGGCGGGAAGGTCCGGCTTGCGCTCTCCAATGATGTAGTCAGCACTGCGGAGTTTGGCGGAGACAGAAAAGAATTCCGTTACACGTTAAAGCGCGTCTGGGATACTTCACTCGGCTCCGTTCTTTTTATCATGATGAATCCCAGCACAGCCGATGAGAACGATGACGACCCGACGGTGGCAAAATGCCAGCGTTATGCGCGAGCCTGGGGTTATGGCGCAATTCTGGTCGGCAACACTTTTGCCTATCGCGCGACCAACCAGAAAGATTTGATGCAGGTGCCCGACCCCGTCGGTCCGCGCAACGATGAGTGGCTGCTGAATATGGCAGCCCAAGCGGGGCTGATTGTGCTCGCGTATGGAAAGCCGCACAAGAATCTCTGCCAGCGAGGGTTTTATGTCGTCAAGTTGCTTCAGGACGCGGGTCATGAGCTTCATGCCTTGAAACTCTGCAAGGATGGTACGCCGTCGCATCCACTCTATCTGCGCGGCAACCTCAAGCCGAGCCGCTTCGATGCCTCAACATCGATCATTCTCCAGCAAAATTGACAACGTGCCACAAAGCGTGTCACATTGAGATCATGCCAAGCGTAAACATCCGACAACTCCGCGACAGTCGGCAACTCTTCAAATGGCTCGATGCCGGTGAAGTTGTCGAACTCAAGAAGCGCAACCGCGTTGTGGCGCGCATCGTACCCGAGTCGCCCAAAACCCAGCCCGTCGAGTGGCCGGATTTTGCCGCCCGCCGCCGCGCCATCTTCGGCGACCGTGTCCTGACGCCAGTTGCCGATCTTATTGCTGACCGGGAGAACAGCCGCTATTGAACGCCTACGTCGATTCGAGCTTTCTGGTTTCGAGCTACATCACCGATGCGCATTCAACACGCGTAGACCAGCGTTTGGCTCTTGGCTTTTCCATCTGGATCACGCCCTTCAATCACGCTGAACTGGCAAACGCTGTTTATCAACAGGTCTTTCTGAAGCGGCTCACACGCGTTGAAGCGCAGAAAGTTTGGGGAGAATTTCAGCGCGACTACATCTCTGGGCTGTGGACATCTGTTGAGTTTCCCCATCTCGCTTGGGAAACCTGCGTCGATCTGGCCCAGCGATATGGCCCCACCCTCGGCGTCCGCACCCTGGACTCGCTTCACGTCGCCTGCGCACTGGAGTTGAAGGCCGAGCGCTTCTGGACCTTCGATGAACGCCAATCCCGTCTGGCCGAAGCGGTCGGACTCAATACCGGCGCTTGATTTCTGCGATCCATAATTGCGAACACTCAGCCATTATTGCGGCGTAATAATCCCACCCAGCGCATGACGCCGAGGCAGCCGTTGAATTGGACTCTTGCGTCCGGTTGCCGAATGGATCGTAATTCCAGCAGCCGTACTGGCCTGCATACTGCGAAGCAATGCCGGTAGCCAGCGCATTCTGGCTGCCAGTGAGCCGGTTGCGCGTGTCGTAGCCGTAGAGCCAGTCGCCCATCACGGAATCGAGTTACATATCGGGATAGGAAAAATGAGGTTCATCGATTCCCTGGTCTCAAACGCGAGTTCTTGGCCACCCGCCTTGGTCACCCGCCAATGACCGTAGTTATACCGGCATCGATCCGTTGCCTTCCCCACCCCAGCCCCACCGCCTACAATGAAGACGGGAAGTTCACACCATCGAGGGAAATTTATGCCGCTTTCCGGAGAAGCTATCCGCCTGATGAATTACATTGACGATGTTGCCGTGACCCTGCGCCGGGTGCTGGCCACCGTTCCTACGCTCTCCGACGAGGAGCGCTTCCGCGTGGCTGAGCACCTGCTGCACGCCAGCCCCAATGCCGACGATGTTGCACAAGCGCTGGCCGCAAAGTCCAAGCCCGTTGCCTGAGACGTTGCCTGAGCCCTTGATTAAACCTATGCCTAAGCCTATGCCTAAGCCTTTGTCTAAGCCCTTGACTCAGTCTGTCGCGATCATTGGCGCAGGGCCCTTGGGACGTTGGCTGGCACAGGCCGTGGCGCGCGCCGGCTTCCGCGTGCTGTTGGAAGACGTGATGCCGGCCAACCTCCACCACGCGCAGGAGGCGCTCCGAGCCGTTCTCGGTCCCGAGGCTCTGCCCAACGTCGGCTTCGTTTCCACCATCGAAGAGGCCGTGCGCGAGGCCGATCTGGCCATTGACTGCGTCCCGGATGAGTTGGAGTCGAAGCTGGAGATTCTCTGGCTGCTGGACCGCATGGCGCCGCCGCGCACGGTGCTGGCCACGCCGACGACGCGCCTCTCGATAACGGATCTCGCCAACTGCACCTATCGCCCAGAGAAATGTATCGCGATTGCCTCTGAAGCCAGCGCGCTGACCGGCGGCGGCGCGACGGAGATTCTGCTGCGGACCACGCAATCGACAGCAACGGAGACTATCGAGTTGCTGCAAAGATTCTGGCGGCGACTCGGCTTTCACCCGCGCTTTGAGCCAGAGCAGTCGATCTCTTAGCTGTCACCTGTCATCTGTCACCTGTCACCTGTCACCTGTCACCTGTCACCTGTCACCTATCACCTGCTCCGATCACCGACTCGTAATACCGCACATACTGCGGCACCACAAGCGAGGAGCAGAAGCGCTGCTGCGCGGTCTTGCGCGCGGCCAGACGCATGGCCTCAAAGCGGTCGCGGTCCTTCAGCAAGCTCAATGCTCCCGCGGCCATCGCCTCCACGTCGCCAACAGGATAAAGCAGCCCCGTGACGCCGTCGTCGATCAGCTCTGGAACACCGCCCACGCGCGTGGCAATCGACGGCACCTTGCAGGCCATCGCCTCCAGAGCCGCCAGACCAAAGGACTCCAACTCGCTGGGCATCACCATCAGATCGGCCAGCGGCAGCAACTCGTTGACCTGCTCCTGCTTGCCCATAAAGTGAACTTGATGCTGAATGCCCAGATCGTGCGCCAGCCACTCGGCGGCGGAGCGGTCAGGACCGTCGCCCACCAGCACCAACTGCGCTGGGATCTCGCGTACAACCTGCGCAAAGATCTTCACCACATCCACCACGCGCTTGACGGGGCGGAAGTTGGAGAGGTGCATCAGAATCGCTTCGTGCGGCTTGGCCAGACGCAGCCTCGCCTTTGCCCGTGCGGCCTCATCTTCGATAGGCATGTAGAGGTTGCAATTGACAAAGTTGGGAATTACTTCGATGGGGTTCGTGACGCCAAAGTGCTTGACGGTTTCTTCTTTCAGATAGCTGGAGATGCTGGTCACGCCATCGCTTTGCTGGATGGCATAGCGAGTGATGGGCAGATAACCTCGATCCAGGCCGACAAGCGTGATGTCAGTGCCGTGCAGCGTGGTGACAAAGGGCAGGCGGCGGCCGCTCTCGGCAACCATCTGCCGCGCCAGCAATGCGCTCACCGAGTGCGGGATCGCGTAATGCACGTGCAGCAGATCGAGCGAGTAGAGCTCGGCGATCTCAGCCATGCGCGAGGCCAGCGCCAGATCGTAGGGTGGAAACTCGAAGAGCGGATAACTGGAGACGGGAACCTCGTGATAAAGAATTCCGCTGTCGCGCCCGCTGAGCCGGAAGGGTTGCGAATACGAGATGAAATGCACCTCGTGGCCCAACGCGGCCAGTTCGATGCCCAGTTCCGTTGCCACCACGCCTGAACCGCCGTAGGTGGGATAACAGGTGATGCCGATGCGCATGAAGACCTTTTCTTTGCTTACGAATTTCGGCCCACGAAGATAGATGCGGCTGGGGGCTGCGGCGGCTCTCAATTTGCATCGAATTTGCGTTAATAAATGCCGGGAATCAGCCGCTTTGTTTGCTGACTATAGGACGCATACTCCGCGCCGAAGGCCTCATTCAAGGCTATTTCCTCGACATGAATCCTGTAGAGCAGCGCGGCGGTGACGGGCAGCAACAGGCAAAGGCACGCCCACCAACTATTTTGCGCCAGACCGAGAGCTAAAAACATAAGCATCATGCCCGTGTAGGAAGGATGGCGGGCAAAGTGATAGAGCCCGGAACGTTTCAGATTCTGCGCATCGCGAATCGCGACATTTACGCTGAAGGCCTTGCCCAGTGAGAGAATCGCCACCCAGCGGACGATCAGGCCCACGATCATCAGAAGCAGAATAAACCAGTTCAGCCAAGCGGCTCCTGGCAACAGTGTGCGCGCAGTTTGGCTGCTCATCCACTCTGCCGCGAAGATCGATGCGGTGATCGTTCCCCACAGAATCAGCATTGATCCGCGATCGCGCAGCTTGCCGCTGTTTTTGCGCGTGCGCGTGATAATCCCGAGACAAATCTCTGAAGCTGGCCAGCCATAAAACAGTACCTTCAATACCAGATCGATGCCCATGCGGTCTCCAATGGTTGGTTTGCTTGCAGGGGTTTCCCTCTGCCCTCGCGTAGAACAAGATACGCAGCCTCATAGGCGGCCGTTCCCGCAGTGATCACTTCGCGTGGAAATAAGCCGCGGGCAAATGGGAAAAACTCGCCAGATCGATCTCATCCTTGAGAGCAATCGAGAGTAACGCCTGCATCTCGGTCTCTCGCGAGGCCAGGAGACGCGTATGGGCGCGGGCAAGATCGGCGTCGTTATACCCAGGATGCGACACCAGTTCCCACGTGCCGTCGGGCAGCTTTTTCAGCAGAGATGCAACTGTGACGGCATCGAGCGTTCCTGTTGCCAGTACGCCCAGGGCGCCGTCGGTGGTGGCAAAGCCTTCTTCCGCCACAATGCGCCGGAAGGTTGGCTCCAGCAGCCGCAGCAGACTCACCTGAGCGCGGCGCAGCAGCGGCGCGTGGGGAGTCGCGCGCCGGCTCCAGGCCGGTTCAAAGGGATTGCGCACCGCGCGAATGCCCGCCGCCCGCGCCGCCCGCAACACCGGCCTGAGCACGGCGGGAAACATATGCGTATGCTTGTGCGTGTCGATGTGGGTGAGCGCAACGCCCTTGGATTGAAGCAGCGCAATTTGCGCGGCGGCTTCGGCCTCGATCTCCGAGAAAGCGACGCGCCCCCCGGTCAGCAGCCGCTCAAGAAATACGCCCAGCGTGGGCTGAAAGCGTCCCGTGCGCGGCTCCACCAGCGTCGGCAGCTCCCGCGCCGGCAACACCGGCTCGCCATCCACCAGCACCACATGGCAGCCCACTCCCAGCACCGGTGTGCAGCGAGCCATCTCGATAGCTTCCTCGGTCGCCGCGGCCTTTGCCATCAGCGTCGTGCTGGTCAGCCTACCCGCCTGGTGCAGTTCAAAAATGGCGCGATTGACCCCGGCGGTCAGCCCAAAATCATCGGCATTGAGAATAAGACGGCCCACCGGCTGAGTGTATCAAGACAGGCTGCGCCAGAACAGGACGGGCCGCGCCGGAGCCGACTCCATGATTGCAAAGAAACCCCACTACCACAGAAGCGCACTGATATGATGAAAGAAAGCCGCCAAGGCCTTTGCGGATCGCGTGGGCGGTTAGCTCAGTTGGTTAGAGCGCCTGCCTTACAAGCAGGATGTCGGGGGTTCGAGTCCCTCACTGCCCACCAAATAAACTATAGAAAATAAATTGCTTACACGCTAAGACGCAGATAGAGTCACTTCAAGGCGCTCTGTTCTATCAGCACATTGTCAGCAGATTTAGAAAACACTGCCTAAAATCCCCCTTGATGGGCCGAGGCCGTATGGGTGGGCCGTTACCCTGCCCGGCGGCCTATCGGTTCGCCTACGGGCAGCGTACCCGTCGATCGTTCCAGGCGTTTTCAATGCTTCAACTGCCGGATAGAGGTTCAAGTGTCGCTGCGCTCGGCGCGGTCTCCTGGTCCTTGTACTGAAGCTGGTAGAGCTTCCAGTAGAGGCCGCGCTGCGCCAGCAGTTGCTGGTGCGTGCCCATCTCGCGCAATTGGCCTTTGTGCATCACTAAAATTGCATCGGCCCGCTGCACGGTGGAGAGGCGATGCGCGACCAGTACGCTGGTGCGGCCCTCGACCATGCGCTCCAACGCGCCGCGGATGCGCAGTTCGGTATCGGTATCGACGCTGGATGTGGCTTCATCCAGAATGAGAATGCGCGGGTTGTAGGCCAGCGCGCGGGCAAAGTTGATGAGCTGCTTCTGGCCCGTAGAAAGCGAGTTGCCGCGCTCCCGCACCGGCTCATTGAATTTGCCCGGCAGGCTCTCGATAAAGTCCAGCACATTGACGTCGCGGGCGGCCTGATGCATCCGGGCTTCCGTGATCTCATCATTGCCCATGCGAATGTTCTCGGCCAGCGTTCCGGTAAAGAGAAACGGATCTTGCAGCACGACGGCGAAATGTTGCCGCAGAGCGGTCAGATCATGCTGGCGCAGATCCACGCCGTCCACCAGAATCTGCCCCGCGGTTACGTCGTAGAAGCGCATCATCAGGCTGGTGAGGGTGGTCTTGCCGGAGCCGGTATGGCCCACAATAGCCACCGACTGCCCAGGCTCGACTGTAAATGAGATGTCCTTGAGAACCCATTCAATATCGGGGATGGCAGACATCGCGGCGGAGCTTTTTCCAAAAGCCTGCCGAACCGCATTTTTCTCTTCATCAGTCAATTTCTGATAAGTAAACCAGACGTGGCGGAATTCAATTTTATTGCTGCCGTCGCCAGTCAGCGGCACAACCGGGCCGACAATCTCTGCTGGCGTATCAAGCAGTTTGAAGATGCGTTCGCTCGCGGCCATGGCCGATTGCAGAATATTGTATTTATCGCTCATGTCCTGAATCGGCCGCCAGAAGCGCAGCGAATATTGCACAAACATATTCAAGACGCCGATGGTGACCGCGCCCGCCAGCACGCCAAAGCCTCCGCGCCAGATGACCAGCGCAATGGCGATGGCGCTGAGGATCTCGACGGCGGGATAGTAGAGAGCGTAAGCAAAGATGGTGTCTTTGAAGGCGATCATGTGCTGCCGGTTGACGTCTTCAAAGTCGTCGTAGGCAAGCTGCTCGCGATTGAAAAGCTGCACCACGCTCATGCCGCTGATGTGTTCCTGGGTAAAGCTGTTGATGCGCGCAATGGCGGCGCGAACGCGGCGGAAGCTGGCGCGCACGTGGTCGCGGAAGAGCCGCGTGACTACCAAAATCAGCGGAAGCACGGCAAAAGCCAGCAACGCCAGCCGCCAGTTCATGGTCAGCATGATGGTGGACATCAGCGCCAGGTTGAAGAAGTCGTCGATGATGGCCAGCACGCCCGCCGTGAACATCTCATTGATGGCATCCACATCCGAGGTGATGCGGGTGACTAGGCGGCCAACCGCGTGGGTATCGAAGAAGCCGATGTGCATCCGCTGCATGTGCCGAAAGATCTCGCGGCGCAGATCGAACATCAGCTTCTGGCCGGTCCACTGCATCAGGTAAGTCTGGATGAATTGGAAGAGATAGGCGGCCAGGAGCGCGGCCAGATAGATGCCGGCCAGCCTTGTAATGCCCTGCATGGGGTCGGCAGGCAGCAGGCGGTCCAGGCGATTGTCCGCAACCAGCCAGTGCAGAAACAGCGGCGCTGGATGCGAGGCCCTCAAGCCGGGGGTGAAGTAGCGATCAATTCCGATCATCACCAGATAGGGCCCGGTTACGTCGCAGAGAGATTTCAGGCTGATCGCCAGCGTCGAGATGGCGGCCTGCACCCAGTAAGGGCGCAGAAAATGGCCAAGCCTGCGCACAAGCCGGGAGTCGTAGACCTTGCCGACCGGATCTTCATCGGGCTTTTTGGGCTTCTTTTGCTCTTCTTCAGGCATTGATTGGCAGGATGCGTCTTTCTAGTCCATTGTACGGGGCGAGAATAGAAGAGGCCGCAGGCGCCGAGCAGGGTTTGCTTTTGATTCCGAAGACGGCAACGGCGCGGACGGGATCAACCGTCAGCGCCGCCGATGCCGGGGAAAAATTCAGGGCTACAGAACTGCGGACGAGAGCAGGCTGAGGCCGATCGAGATCGGGCCAATGGTAAGAATCGAAATCGGACCGATCGTGTTCACGGAGATCGGGCCAATCGTGTTGTGAGAGATCGGGCCAATGGTCTGGGGCTTGGCTGTGGCGGCGAGCGCCGAAGCCGAAAGCAAGAGGGCGAGAGAAAGCGCTGGGATGTACTTCTTCATGGAATGTGTCTCCTCGAAATTTGGCTTTACAGGAGGGCTTTTGCAATGACTCAAGACGAAACGCCTTGTGTCTCCGCATGGGTCACCTGCAAGATTTGGTCACATTACTTGCGCCAATAGTAGCAAGGAAAACTGGATTAATTCAAGACATTCCTGCACTTACTCTGGTAACGTTGTCCCCATTTGGGACATTAAGTCGCGTTGATCTCCTGGCCCTAAATAAAATATGTACTATCAATGCGATCCCAGACTCTGAGGCTTCGGCCCCGTCTCTCTTCTTCATTTTTAAGACCGATTTGCACCGGACTAGTCCCACCTTGCGGGAATGTAACGGACCGGTCGAAAATTCCCTTCTTCAGTGGATGTTTATTAGGTTCGCGGCATTTTGGAATCGGCCGGTTATGCGGTTGAAGTGGCAATGAACGGTATCGAAGCGCTGGAAAAGACCCTCTATGCACGCCATTCCGCTATCGATCCGGCTCAAAATAGAGTGGATGTATTCCACTCTTTGTCACCCCAACGACGAAAACCTGTCGCTAGAAACCCCGATTCCGCAAAGAACGCGGAATGATTGAGGCACACAGGCGCATTGGTGCGGAAAATTATGTGAATAGATCATGCGGTGCGGGCGAGGGTGAGAACGGTGATGTCGTCTTCCTGGCCGAAGGCTTTGGCGGTGTCTGCGATCTCGCGGGCAGATTTGAGAGTGAGCGCGGCCATGCGGTCGAAGCCGAGCAGTTTGCCAGTAGCGGAACGCGCCTCGACAACGCCGTCGGAGAGCAGTACCAGCTTCTGATTCACGGCCAGCGCGCCGCAAACTGTGGCATATTGCTGGTCAGGCGCCACGCCGAGCGGCAGCGCGGGCGGCGTTGCAACCTCCGCGCCGTCGATGTAAGGGGCAATGTGGCCGGCGTTGGCCAGCCGGTAGCTGCCGTTGGGCCCAATCTGGACGCAGCAGGCGGTGGTAAAGCCGGCCTCGCCGCGAGTAAGCAGCGCCTCATTCAGGTTGTGCAATACCGCGGAAGGCTCCCAGGAATCTTCGCGGCGCAGGACTCCTAAAATCATGGCCACGCGCATGGCGGCCGTGAGGCCCTTGCCGGAGACATCGCCGACAATCGCGATCAGACTGCCGTCGGGCATCGAGGAGACCTCGAAGAAGTCGCCGCCGACCTCGCTGGCCGGGTGGTAGATGGCCTCGACGTGGAAGCCGGGGGTGGGCTGCGAGCAGCGGGAGAGAAGAAGCTGCTGCGTGGTGCGGGCGGCTTCCAACTCGGCGGCGGCGCGGTTGCGTTCGCGGGCAATGCGCACGGTTCGCTGCACCAGGAAGACCAGAATGGCCATGTCAAAGATAAAGTCGCCGACGCGGTAAAAACTAATCTGATAGCTTCCCAGGGAAACTGCAAAGGGAAAATAGGGCAGCAGCGCGTTCAGATGCGCGTAATATGCCAGATTGCGGAGAAAGTACCAGTAGTCGGCCAGGCCGCCGATGACAATTGCCGGCAGCAGCAGGCCAGCCTCCCGGTTGCCCTGCAGCCGGCCCCTCAGCAGCAGCACCGGAAGAACGATTTTCATCACCAGGATCGGCACAAAAAAAACCGAATTCAGCGTGTTCGAAATAATTCCCAGAGTGTTCAGCGGAGTCGCCAAAAAAACCAGCGAACAAACCACTTCCAATGCCAGCAGCCAGCGGGTGCGCGGCAGATGCAGCACCAGGCGCACAAACTCGATCAGCGCAATTGTCAATACGCCCAGGACAACAAAATCGAGAACATGGACAGGAAAAGAGAACGAGCCTATATAGAGCCAAAGCTGCAAAGCCATCATCACGCTGTATGCCAGCAGATAGATGCCGATTGCCAGATACTCCTGCTGGCTGCGCAGCGCAAAATAGAGCGCGAATGAAATCATTCCGGCAAGCAGGGCAAGGATGCCGAGCAGCAGCTCCGGCCCGCCCATGTGGGCAGCCGCATAACTGGCGATGAGCGGCGCGACCTCCTGGCCCAGGAGATATACGGATTGGGAACCGAGGGGTGTGCTGGCGCCATGGCCCCTGTTTGATCCCCAATTGACTACGCAACGAATGGCCAGGACAAGATCGCCCCGCTCTCCGGTCAGATTGCCGGGAACGGCATAGGTGACCAGCGATTCTTGCGCGGTGAGCAGCCGCTCTTTCATCTTGCCGCTGCCGCCGATGCGAAGGCCATTGGCATAGACCTCGTAGTTGCCGCTCACGCCCGCCACGCCCACCGTCAGGTTTCGCGTGCCGGGGCTCAGGTGAAGGTGAATCCGATACCAGGCGTAGCGTAGATCGCGTAAGCCGTAGTCGGTGAGCGGCTTTTCCGTCGAGATGGTCATCCAACCGCTGTCATCCAACGTGGGCGAGGCCCAGGCGGGGTTGTCGCCTGGTGCGAAGAGCCAGTTGGGGCCGATCGAGACAAGATCTCCGAATTGGGAGGCGTCAAAGCTGCGCGGATCTGTGGCCGCGGCGGCGGGCGCGGCGGCTTGTGCCCACGCGAGAGTCGCGCAGGCGGCGGCAAAAAGTAAAAGAAAGAACGGTCGAACGACGCGGAAAAGCATCGAATCAACTATAGCGCAATTGCAATGGGTCAGGCCGAGGCTGAAGGGCCGATCTTCTTCAAGGAGGCAAGGGGCAGCAGATGGATCGGTTGATTGAGGGGCACAAGCGGTTTCTGGCCGAGGTCTTTCCCGGCCGGCGGAGCCAGTTCCATCTGCTTGCGGAGATGCAGGCGCCGGAGTGGCTCTTCATCACCTGTTCCGACTCGCGCGTGGTGCCGGACCTCTTTTTGGGAACGGGCCCCGGCGACCTGTTCATCACGCGCAACGCCGGCAACGTGGTGCCTATAACCGCGAACGATGTGGACGGCTGCACGGCGACGATCGAGTACGCCGTCGAGGTGCTGAAGGTGAAGCACGCCATTCTCTGCGGGCACTCCGACTGCGGCGCGCTGAAGGCGGAGTTGGATCACAAGAGCCTGGAAAACCTGCCCAAGGCGCGGCGCTGGCTGAGCCATGTGGAGGCGGCCTTCCAATATCGCCAGCCGCTCAATACGGCCGACGGCGATAGCGCCGAGCTGGCTTCGCTGATTCGCGGCAATGTGGTTGCGCAACTGCTGAACCTGCGCGCGCAGCCCTCGGTGGAGCGCGCGGAAGCGGAGGGCCGGCTAACAGTGCATGGCTGGTACTACGACATTCTCACAGGCCGCATCGAGCAGTACCACGAGAAGATGGGACGGTTCTTGCCGTTGATTGACTAAGTCAATGTCCGCGAGTTTGCGCGCGTTCCTCACGCCTTTCGGCCCAGATCGTTGCGCCAGGCGTGGCCGCGCTGCTCCAGCAGATGGTCACTGCACTCCGGACCCCAGGATCCGGCAACATAGTTGGGAAATTTCTCTGGATTCTTGGCCGCCCAGGCTTCGATGATCGGCGTGTAGAGCGCCCACGTAGTCTCAACGCCGTTGCGGTGGGCAAAGAGGGTCTGGTCGCCGAGCATCGCATCCACCAGCAGCCGCTCGTAGCCGTTGGCGCTGGATTTGCCAAAGGCCTCTTCGTAATCGAAGTCCATATTGACCGGGCAGACGGCCATCTCCGGCGTGGTGGGCACCTTGGCCCCGAAGCGCAGCGCAATCCCTTCATCCGGCTGAATGCGGATGGTCAGCAGGTTGGGCTGGATGATCTGGCAGGCAGCGCTGGCCGCCAGGCGGTCAAAGATCAACAGCGGCGGCTGTTTGAATTGAATGCTGATCTCCGTGGCCCGCTTCTTGAGCCGCTTGCCCGCGCGCAGATAAAACGGAACTCCCGCCCAGCGCCAGTTTTCAATATCCAGGCGCACCGCGGCATACGTCTCCGTACCCGATGCGGGACTGACTCGATCTTCTTCGCGATAACCTGATACATGCTGGCCATCCACCTGGCCCGGACCGTATTGTCCGCGCACCGCATCCAGGATGGGAATGGACGGTATGGCGCGCCAGACTTTGAGTTTTTCGCGCCGCACGCTCTCCGCCTCAAAGCTCGATGGCGGCTCAAGAGCTACCAGACTTAATAACTCCATCATGTGATTCTGCACCACGTCGCGTAGCGCGCCGGCATTCTCATAGAATGGCCCGCGCCCCTCGACGCCCAGCGTTTCGGCGACCGTGATCTGCACATGGTCGATGTAATTGCGATTCCAGATCGGCTCAAAGATTCCATTGGCGAAGCGGAAGACCAGAATATTCTGTACGGTTTCCTTGCCTAAATAATGATCGATGCGGAAAACTTGATCTTCACTGAAGACGGCATTTATCTGGCTGTTCAGCTTGCGCGCCGAGGCAAGGTCATGGCCGAAGGGCTTCTCGATCACGATGGAAGCCTTGGACTGCGCCATGGCTTGCACGCCAAGATTCTCAACGATGCCGGCAAAGAACTCCGGCGCGGTGGCCAGATAGAAAAGCCGCCTGTCGCCAATGCCTTTTTCTTCGGCAATGCGCTCCAGTTCCCGTTTCAAACCCGCATAATCTTCCGGAGCATCGAATTTAAGCGGAAAATAACTTATATTTTTTACAAAATTATCCAATTTTGCGGCATTTCCTTCCACGCCGCCAAACTCGACAATGCCGGCGCGCATATCTTCGGCAAACTCATCGCCCAGCGGCCGCCGCGCCACGCCTACAATGGCGAATTTGGCGGGCAGCAGTCCGGCCTGCTCCAGATGAAAAAGAGCGGGCAGCAGCTTGCGCTTGGTCAGATCGCCAGATGCGCCAAAGATCACCATGATCCCCGGCTCGGGAATCCGTTCGTTGCCGTGAGGGATGTGGGAGAGATCCTCCGGCCGCACACTCATCTCGATGGTCGCCATTGCTCGTTCCTCGCGGTAAACAGGTTACAGATTACAGACGACAGGTTACAGATGAAAAACGAAAGTCCGATGCCGGCATCGCGTGCAATAGTTGGATTGTACTTGGCCCCGCTTGGATGCAATGGCCCAACCTCGATCACTCCGCGGCTTTCGCCCAGGCAGGCTACTCGATTAAAATCGACGGGAATGCTTTGCCGGTGGTCTTTGCGCCAGCCAGAGTTTGGAGAAAATATGCCCGAAGCAGCGTGTGATATCGGTCTCATCGGCCTTGCGGTCATGGGGCAGAATCTTGTCCTCAATATGAACGACCACGGCTTCAAGGTAGCTGTCTTCAATCGCACCGTCTCCAAGGTGGACGATTTTCTGGCCAATGAAGCCAAGGGAACCGAAGTTGTTGGTGCGCATTCGGTGGAAGAATTTGTGAGCCTGCTGAAGCGTCCGCGGCGCGTGATGCTGATGGTCAAGGCGGGCAACTCGGTGGATCAGACAATCGAGCATCTACTGCCTCATCTTGAAGCGGGCGACATTGTGATCGACGGCGGCAACTCGCTGTTTACCGACTCCAATCGCCGAACGCAAGAACTGGCGGCGAAAGGGATTCTTTTCATTGGCACCGGCGTCTCCGGCGGCGAGGAGGGCGCGCGCTTCGGGCCATCGATCATGCCGGGTGGAAACCCCGCCGCGTGGCCGCATGTGAAGGCGATCTTTCAGGCCATCGCCGCCAAGGTGGAAGATGGAACGCCCTGCTGCGACTGGGTGGGCGAAGACGGCGCGGGACACTTTGTAAAGATGGTTCACAACGGCATCGAGTACGGCGACATGCAGTTGATCTGCGAGGCTTACGACCTGCTGCGGCACGGACTTGGCCTGAGCGCCGATGAACTGCATGAAGTCTTTGCCGAATGGAACAAGGGCGAGCTGGACAGTTATCTGATCGAGATATCGAGTCATATCTTTGCCATGAAAGACACGGACGGCCAGCCGCTCGTCGATAAGATTCTGGACACGGCCGGGCAGAAGGGCACCGGCAAGTGGACGGTGATCAGCGCGCTCGATAACGGACAGCCGGTAACGCTGATCGGTGAGTCGGTTTTTGCGCGCTGTCTCTCGGCGCTGAAGGATGAGCGCGTCGGCGCGGCAAAGATTCTGGAAGGGCCTGCAATCAAGCCCGCGGTAGGCGACCGCGCCGCATTCATCGAGGATGTGCGCCGCGCGCTTTACTGCTCCAAGATGGCCTCTTACGCGCAGGGTTACATGCTTCTGCGGGCCGCGGCCAAAGAAAATGGATGGAATCTCAACATGGGCGGCATCGCGCTGATGTGGCGCGGCGGATGCATCATTCGCAGCCGCTTTCTGGGCAAGATCAAAGAGGCATTCGACAAGAATCCCGCCATCGAGAATCTGCTGCTGGATAGTTTCTTTTCGAGCGCGCTCAACGGGTATCAAGCGTCCTGGCGCAAGGCTCAGATTCATGCTATCCAGTTAGGCGTGCCCACTCCGGCGTTTTCTACGGCGCTGGCCTTTTATGATGGCTACCGGGCGGCGCGGCTTCCGGCTAACTTGCTTCAGGCGCAGCGGGATTACTTCGGCGCGCATACTTATGAGCGCATCGACCGGCCGCGGGGAGAATTCGTTCACACCAATTGGACTGGTACCGGGGGCCGTATCTCATCCACGACCTATAACGCGTGAGATGGATTATGAGCACATTGATCTGGCCCGATATTAGTGTTGAGTTGCCCCACCCTTTCCATTCCCGCTCAATCCCACACTCTCCGCGCCGAACCGGCGACAAGGATGGACTACCCGATATTTGTGGCGGGACAAGCGTGTGGTGAGATGGAAGTGCTACTTGGCCTGTAACGCGGCGGGCAGGGCGTCTGCTTGACTTGGGTCTTCGCCGGATTTGGCGCGATGGAGCGGAGCGGACACACTGGGTTTGGCGGCGGCGTTGGACGCTTGCGGGGTGGTTGCTGCGGGCTGCGCCAAGGTTGGAGCTACTACGATGGGGCCATTGAGTGTCTTCGGTGTGCGCTTGGCGCCGGCGCTGGAGAAGCCGCCTTGCGCGGAGACGCGCGGGGGAGTGGCGAGGGCGCTGGTGGGTTGGGCAGGTTGCAGGCGCGAGGAGATGCCCCAGCCGCCGCCGATCACCACTGCGACAATCGCCGCCGCGGCAGCCGAGCGTATAAGGGAGGTCTGCATCCATCCGGCCGCTGGGCGCAGCGCTACCGGCCAGGCGAGAATCCGAGCCTTGGGAGTTGCAGTCCGCAACTCCGAGAGCAGTCCGGCGTGTACGCGATCTTCAAGGCCCGCAGGCGCGGGGAGATTGGCGAGCAGACGCAGCGTGCTTTCAAATTCGACGCTGCCAGAGCTACCGGCAGATTGATTCTTATCGGAATAATTCATCGCACACTCCTTGTGTGATCGAGCAAGCCGGCCATCAGGTTGCGGGCGCGAAAGAGGCGTGAGCGGACGCTGGACTCGGAGATGCTCAGAACCGAGGCGATCTCTACGCTGGTCAGTTCTTCAAAAGCCGAGAGCATCAGCACCTGGCGCTCCTTGGCGGGCAACTGCTCCACGCAGGAAAGCACATGCGCGTGGTGCTGGGCGGCGGCGGCGCGCTCCTCGGCGCTGAGGCCGCTGGCGGGCAGCACGCGCGCCAGTTCGGAAACATCGTCGGTCTCCGGCCGGGTCTTCGAGCGGCGCTTGCGGTCGAGCACGATATTCCAGACAATGCGAATCAGCCAAACGCGCTGGTCGCGGACTTCCGTAAGCGTCTCGCGATGGCGCAGAACGCGCAGAAAGGCCTCTTGCACGGCGTCTTCCGCGTCAGAGGCGTTGCGCAGCACTGAGTAAGCCACGCGGTAAAGAGTACCGGCGTACTGGCTCACCAAAGCCGCAAGCGCTTCCTCATCCGCGAGCTGGCGCGCTTTGTCGTTCACAGCTTTTTCTGCGATCTCCATCCAACCTGAGAATACTGCCTGGCCGGCGCTCATAGTGAAAAGACGCAGGCGGGGCGGGAAATGCTCGGAATGCGGGCGTCATGATCGATCTTCCCAAAAAAGAGAAGACTCGCGAAGCTGATCGCTCCGCGAGTCTCTTCCATCGAACCGAATCGACTGCTACTTGCCGGTCAGCTTTTGCGAGGCAATGGAGCCGGCGGCGCCTTCTTTATCGGCATCCTTGACCTTTGCCCACAGCGTCTTGGCCTTCTCCTGGTCGCCGGTCGCGGCGTAGAGGTCGGCCAAATCGAGCTGCGCCACGGCCGTTGAGACTGTATCCGAGGGTTTGACGGCCAGCGCATTGTAAATCTCGATCGCCTGCGAATTGCGGTTGGTCTGCCGATAAAGGCCGGCGAGAGCAAGCTTGGCCAGATTCGAGAGATTGCGGTCCCAGGAGCCGGAGGCGGCTTTCAGTTCGGTCTCTGCCGCGCCATTCTGGCCCAGATCTTCGTCGGTGACGCCGGCAAAATAGTGAGCCTTTTTGCCCTCGATCAGCCAGCCATACTTGGCTGCGACGGCGGCAAACTGCTGGTTCGCGGCCTTGGAGCGGTCGCCAGCGGTTGTATAGACTCCGGTTTCAGGAGGCGCGCCGGGCTGTGCCAGCGGCGCGGTGTAGGTATCCATGGCCTCGCCCAGAGCGGCTTGAGCCTGGTTGGAGCGGAAACTCCAGGCAACCAGAGAGCCGACTCCCACTACTGCAACAACAACTGCTGCGACAACCCAGCGCAAAACGCCGGAACGGTGACCGCTTAACCAACTCATGCTGCTTGCGGTGGCTTGGGCAAAGCTGTCCTTTTTCAAGGAATGACGGGTTCTAGTATCCACGGGGTCTCTTCTTTTCCTTCGTCTCTAAACTTGCAGGCGGTTCCGAACGGGTGGGAGTCCGTGGCTGCAACCCAATTAGTCTATCAGTGCGCAAAGAGGGGCGTCTACCGGAGAGAGCCGCCCGGCAGCATTCATTTTGTTTGCAAAGGCAAGGATCAGGCGCGGCAAGACCTTTTGCGGAGTCCCGCTCTATCGCTGATCGAAAGCCTGCCCTTCAACGCCTGGTCAAGCTTACGTCTGAATGCAGTGCGCGAATCCTGTCGATGGCGCTGGAGAGAATCGGCCTGCCGGTTGCCGTCTCCATGCCTTTGTCGATCAGTGTGTCAACGAATTCCTCGACGGACATATTGCGATCCTGGGCCGCGCGAAGAACTGTGTCTGGAACGGTAATGGAAATGAGCATGGCGATTGGTTTCCCCTGACTCCTCTATCGGCGGGCACGGGCTGGGATTGAGTGGAAAACTCCGTTAATCCTAAAAACCGCAGTTGCACGCCGTCATCCGTGATCTGCATCGAGGCTTGGAGCCTCTGAAACTTGTTGCTTTGTAATCAGGGCCCGACTTCACAGGCTGCGGAGAAACTCTTCTGGAGGCAATTCCCAATGGCTTTGTAACCAGGGCACGACTTCAGTCGGGCCGATAAAGCCAATCATATCGATGTGGGCTTTACAGGCTGCGGAAAAATTCCTCTGGAGGCAATTCCCAATGGCATTGTAACCAGGGCACGACTTCAGTCGGGCCGATAAAG
>Ga0181516_10000397_pt1 | contig 40705 bp, 31 predicted proteins | sample PEATcosm2014_Bin_25_FD_121104 | JGI IMG/M metagenome (GOLD analysis project Ga0181516, IMG submission 121104) | Peatland microbial communities from MTU Mesocosm Facility, Houghton, MI, USA - PEATcosm2014_Bin01_10_metaG | ecosystem: Environmental > Terrestrial > Soil > Wetlands > Peat | place... | reverse complement strand
GCAGAGCCCGCCTCCGCTTCACCGGATGCGATTAGAATGCAGTACAGTGGTCGTGCCGGTCGAGCCTTTTGCAGCGAACGGCAACGTGGGTCTTAACTGTTTGTCTCAGCCGAGGGGGCAACCGCAGAAACTCTCCAAACTCCTCCTTCAGGCGTCCGTAGTCGGTCTTGGATTCGGCATGGATTTGCAGCAGGTCATGCAAGCCGGACGCTCGGGGTTCATCTATACCGCGGGCAGCATCAGCATAGCGTTGCTCCTGGGCTGGGGGCTGGGCAGACTCTTGCAAGTGAAGCAAAGAATCTCTTATCTCATCTCGTGTGGCACGGCCATCTGCGGCGGCAGCGCCATTGCCGCCATTTCCCCCATTACCAATGCGAGCCAGGAAGAGATTGCGGTCTCGCTAGGAACTGTTTTTGTGCTGAACTCGGTAGCCTTGCTCACCTTCCCCGCAATCGGGTCAGCGCTGCATATGACACAGCCGCAGTTTGGCCTTTGGGCTGCGCTCGCCATTCATGACATAAGTTCCGTGGTTGGTGCGACTGCAAAATACGGGGCGGTGGCTCTTACCGTCGGCACCACCGTCAAGTTAGCCCGAGCGCTATGGATCGTGCCTCTTTCCGTTGGAACCGCGATGGCCAACAAGAGCAAAGCGCGCATTCTATGGCCTTGGTTCATTCTCTTCTTTTGTCTCGCGGCGGTTTTCAATACCTATGTACACATTTTTCAATCCGCCTATCCCGTGCTCAAGCATCTTGGAGGCATCGGCCTTACGGTCACGCTTTTTCTGATCGGAACCGGGCTTTCCATGAAGACACTTCGCGAGGTCGGTATACGACCGTTCCTTCAGGGAATCATTCTATGGCTCTTCGTCGCTCTGGGTTCGCTCACACTCATTCTCGGCGGTTGGATTCACGTGTAGGGTTGCACAAAAGACATGGTCTGACCGCAGATGTAATGGCATCAGAGATTTTCCATTTGTTAACTGTCCGCGCGGTTCGCCGGTCGGCAGAAATGCGAAACCTGAAAAGTCATTTCCTGAAGCAAGCGCATTCCTGACCCGCTCAGGGTTGGCCTCACTGCGTACTGCCGCCGCTTCAAGCAGGTGCAACGCTGGCACCGGAGTCGTCTCGGGCGGCATCCGGAAGATCCACGGAATGTTAGTTGAAGTGAGTTTCTTGTCGCTGCTCAAGGCAACCAAAAACACAAAGGTCTTTAGCGCACACTCCTCCAATGGGTACGTGAGCGGAAGATTCGATTACGGCTGAAAGCCGGATTGATCGGCCCTGCGGCCGATTACACCACTTTGAAGTCATCGTCTGGCTCCGAAGGCTTTTGCTCCTCGATATACCGCTTCCAGACTTCGTCTGTTAACCGGCAGGATGTTGGTTCGATTCCAACTGCCTCGTCCAATAAAATCAAGTCAATGAAAATCGCGTGAGCCAATGGCGGCTTGCGTAATTTCGAGCGGCTGAATTTGCTCGGCTTTGACGTGGATGACTCCATCCTGATTCTGGACAGGGCCGGTGATTTGCAGGAACCTTGTGCGGGTGATGCAGGTCCGTTCGCGCTCGAATACATCCGGGGCGATGATGATGTTGGCTATGCCCGTCTCATCTTCGAGCGAGAGAAAGACGAATCCCTTGGCTGTGCCGGGACGCTGACGCGCGATGACGCATCCGGCAATAGTGACGGTGTTGTTATTGGCTGCATGAGCAAGATCGGCGGCGGCGAGAATGCCCGCGCTGCGCAGTTCGGTGCGCTGGTAGGCCATTGGATGCGGTCCCGTAGTGAGTCCCGTGCCGGAGTAGTCGGCAACGATGCGCTCGTCTGTAGTCATGGCGCGCAGCGGCGAGATTGTAGAGACTTCGGCGCTGGCCGCAATGAAGGCCCGCAGTAACGGCCCCACGGGACGCGCAGCCTGCTCTACCTGCCAGAGCGCATCGCGCCGATGCTCTACGCTGCCCAGCGGGTTGAGCGCGCCGATGCGGGCCAGGGTGAGGAGTTCTTTGCGATTGAGTTCCGGGACGCGCAGGGCGAGATCATCGACGGAAGAAAATTCCCCGGAGCGCTCACGGGCGGCAAGCAAAGACTGCGCCGATGAGAGCCGCAGACCCTTGGCATAGTTGAGGCCGATGCGCAGCGAGAGAGAGCCGTCCGGCTCCATCTCAAGGCTACAGGGCCACTGTGAACGCAGCACGTCGATGGGGCGAACCCGGAGGCCGTGGCGCTGTGCATCCTTCACCAGTACAGCCGGAGAGTAAAAGCCCATCGGCTGATTGTTGAGCATGGCGCAGGTGAAGGCCGCAAGATAATGCACCTTGAGGTAAGCCGATGCGTAGGCAATAAGCGCAAAGCTGGCCGCGTGCGACTCAGGGAAGCCGTACATGGCGAAAGATGCGATGCTTTGCACGATGTTGTCTTGTGTTTTGGGCGATATTCCGTTGCTGGCCATGCCGGAGCGCAAGCGGCCTTCCAGATCCTTCATGCGCTGCATGGAGCGGCGCATTCCAACGGCACGGCGCAACTCCTCTGCCTCCGCACCAGAGAAGCTGGCCACGGTCATTGCCATGCGCAAGAGCTGCTCCTGGAAGAGCGGCACTCCTAGTGTGCGCTTAAGTACCGGCTCCAGCAAGGGATGAGGATATGTGACTGCCTCTTTCCCTTGACGGCGGCGCATATAGGGATGCATCATTTTTCCGACTATCGGGCCGGGGCGGATGATGGCCACTTGCACCACGAGGTCATAGAAACAAGCAGGCGCGTTGTGCGGAATGGAAGCCATCTGCGCGCGGCTTTCCACTTGGAACATGCCTACGGTATCGGCCTTGCATAGCGTCTCATAGACCGTTGCGTCCTGCGGCAGCGCGGCCAGATCGACCTGCTCATGGTGATGGCATGTAATCAGCTCGATTGAATCCTTGAGGACGGCCATCATGCCCAGGCCGAGCAAATCAACTTTGATGATGCCCATATCCGCGCAGTCTTCCTTATCCCATTGGACGACTGTGCGGCCTGTCATGGAGGCGCGCTCGATTGGCACAACGCGATTCAACATGGCCGCGCAGATGACCATGCCGCCGGAGTGCTGGCCCAGATGACGGGGCAGGTCTCGTATTCGCAAGCAGAGATCAAGATAACGTGCAATGCGGGGATGGCGCATATCGAAGCCTGCCTGCTCAAAATGCTTGGCCATCGTGTCATTGGGGCCGCGCCACTCCCAATGCCCGATGAGGCGGGAGAGCCGGGCAATCGTCTCCTCATCGAAGCCCAGTGACTTGCCCACCTCGCGGGCGGCAGAGCGGCCACGATAGGTGATGACGTTCGCGGTCATTGCCGCGCCCAGAGCGCCGTATTTCTCGTAGATGTGCTGTATCACCTGTTCGCGCTGCTCCCCGGATGGCAGGTCAAGGTCAATGTCCGGCCACTCTCCGCGGCTCTCACTCAAAAAACGCTCGAAGAGCAATTCCATGCCAACAGGATCGACGGCCGTAATTTCCAGCGCGTAACAGACGGCGGAGTTAGCCGCCGAACCACGGCCCTGCACTAGAATCCCACACTGCTGACAGTAGCGGATAAGATCCCAGACAATCAGGAAATATCCGGCAAAGCCCAGCTTGGCAATCAGCCGGAGTTCGCGCTCAACCTGCACCCGCGCTTTGTCGAGCAAGTGTTGTTTGGCGGGCGTATCATAGCGTTTGCGTACACCTTCCGCAACGCGCTTTTCAAGAAAGCTATCCATCGACTCGTTAGCTGGCACAGGAAAGCGCGGGAACTCATAGCCGAGATTGTCCAGCGAGAATTCCAGACGCTCACTCACGATGCGCGTGTTGGCGATTGCGTCCGGAATATCGCGGAAGAGCGCGGCCATCTCTTGCGATGTGCGCAGAAACCGCCCTGCATTGCCAGAGAGCAAACGGCCCGCCTTATCGAGCGATGTGTGATAACGAATGGTTGTCAGCACGTCCAATAACTCCCGGCCTTGCGGCTCGGCATGACGGACGCCGTTTGTGGCGACGACGGGAAGGCTCTGCCGCGTTGCGAGGGCAATCAATGTCTGATTGCGGCTCTCTTCATCGCGCTGCTGGTGACGCTGCAATTCGATATAGAGATTCCCCCGGCCATAGATCGAAGCCAATCTGTCGAGGATCGCGTGTGCATTGCCGCCTTGCTCATGTGCGGCTGACAACGGGCCTTCGTCGCCTCCGGTAAGACAGATAAGGCCGCAGGCGAACTCTTCCAGATCGTCGAAGGTTGCAGCGCCTTCGGCCTTTGAGGTTTCGCGCATCTTCATGCGGGTGAGAAGCTGGCAAAGGTTTTGATAGCCGGTTTGCGTGGCGCAGAGCAGCACCAAACGCGGCGGCTCCGGTGGATGCTGGTGCGGGAGCCATGCAGGTGGAGTGAGGCGGCTGCCCATGCCCTGTAGAGCGATTTCCGCGCCGATATGCGCTTTGACTTGAAACCGCTTGCCCGCCGTGTGAAAGCGGGCCGCGCCGTAGAGTCCATTGCGGTCCGCAAGAGCGATTGCCGGCATTCCGATATTGGCGGCGCGTTCAATCAGCGACTCAGGCTGTGAGGCGCCTGCCAAAAAGCTGAATGCACTGGAAGCGTGCAGCTCGATATAGGCTGGCTCAGTCATAAACCGCCTCAAGATACCAGCGGCTTTGTCGACGGTCATTCACCAGAAGATGCGCCCGTTGTTCCTCTGCAATCAGAACGTCCCATTCGTCTCTGTCCCAATCATCGATTGACCACCAGCAACCGCTCGTACGCCAAGGACCATAGGCAACGGCAATTGCATAATCCCGCTGGCCATCGTGGAATGTAACCGGCCTTAGATTGTTGCAGCGCACATGGACGGGATAAGGCGGGCGCAAACGGCGCAGCGCCATGCGCGGCATTTGGTCTTGTGCGGCTTTGGCGCGTGTATTTACTGCAAATGCTTCCATGTGGAATGCATCCGCACGATGCGTGTCTTCGAGAACGGGAGAGCCTACTCTGTCTTCCCCTACCAGCGCCTTCAAGCGCGCCAGCGTCATGTCAAGCTGGGATGACTCCGGCAGTTGAGGCAAAAAGAGTCCTAGCTGTACGGTGCTGGAGTGTCCGGCTTCGGCGGCGATTGTAAGGGCGACGATCGCTGCGGGCGGGGGATGGCTGGCCAGTTCAATTTGCAGCAGCTTGAGGAGAAACTTGCGGTCGATGGTCGGCAGGGCAGGCCGGAGAGTGATTTGATGGATGCACCCGCCTTCAAGCCGCATGGAGAGAGTCAGCAAGGCTAGAGACAGGGCGCGTCCGGTTGCCCGCGTGACAAGACTTTCGATCATGCGCGCGGCAATGAACAGCACGGAATCAACCTGCTCCAGCGGCGATTCAAACTCGCAGAACTCCTCCAGAGCAAACTTAGGCTCCGCGGGCAGGAACAAATGCGGCAGTCTCCCCGATGCAATCTCTCGCCAGCGCCTTCCGCCTTGCCCCAGACGCGCAATCAATTCAACCTCTGGCAACTGTGCCAGTGCGCCCAAAGAGCGAATGCCCCATAGCTCGAAGGTCTCCGCTTCTTTTTGCGGCAAGTTGAGAGTGTCCAGCGATAGATGGGCCAGCGCAGACGCCTCTTGCCCTTCGGTAATGATTGAAATGCCGCGTGTGGCAGCGGCCATGAACGATGCTGTATGGAAGTTCGCGCTCACCGCAACCGATGCGCGAAAGCCCGCCGCCGCAAGGCCGTCTCGCATCCTTTGAGCGAGTACAGCGGGCGGCCCAAAGAGCCGTTCCGTTCCAGCAATGTCCAAGACAAACGCGCACTGCGTCTCTCTCGGAATCTCTTCGATGCGCGGTGAATAGATCGAAGCGCACTCAAGGAATACGGCTCGCGCGGCGGCTTCACACTCCGGGGAGCGGGGCAGCAAGCGCAGTCCGTGGATGCTTTCGGCCTCGACCCGCGTCAAGCCGAGCGCCGCGCCTTTGAGCAGCGCGGCGCGGTTGAATGAGCAAACTGTCTCCAATGGAGGCCGTCCATCCAAGACGGCAACCGGAGTGCCTTGCAACTTTGGCCGCAAGCGCAACTGCGCCTGGAGCGGAAACTCCCGTGCGTACAGGCAGGCGTAGAGTTCGCGGGTCATAAACCGCCTCTGCTTTTGGTTTGCGCTCCCCATGCGCTCAGAGCCGTCCAAGTGGAGGCGGGCGGCTTGCGGATTGGTGTGATTGCCGACGCGGCCCGCTGGCGTTTGAGTTGTACATCAAAGGCGCGGGAATCGAGTACGGTCTGGCCGGTGTCACCGGCTTGGAGCGGTGAACACTCCAACGCAACGTCTGCGCTCGATTGCGCATAAGCAGCCTTGCCCACCACCAATAGGCTGGAGCGTGATTGATCGGCGGCTTGCCGGAAGCGATACCACGTTGCCAGTGGAATCCGTCTGCCGGACTCTTCGGGAATATCTCCCAAATCGAGTACGATGGCCGCAAAGCCGCCCGCCTGCAGTAACAGATCGGTTGCGCGCATGGCTTGGTCCAAACGTGACCACGGCTTTTCCTTTGTCCGCGCTGCCGCGTTCGCGCATCGTACCCAAAGCAACTGGCGCAGAGAGACGCCGCTGGCAGCCGCCGATTGAGGGTCAAGGGAATCGCTCGCGTCTACCCAGGCGCAGACCTTGCCCTCGCTGGTTCTCTGCGCCATGAAAGACAGAGCAAGCGAGGTCCGGCCCGATGTGGACGGACCTGTAATTTCGCTGATGGCTCCAATGGGCAATCCGCCGGAGAGCAGACTGTCGATTGTGGCAATGCCCACGGGCGCGGTTTCGCGCACGGTCTGCGGCGCAGGCGTCAGCGCCGCCGGAAAACGACTTTCTAGAGTGCGCTCGATTTGGAGCCGCAGGGCGTTTGCAGTGGGCATGGTTTGCAAGGCTTTGTTTCGCCTTATATTCGCTTATTTTCCTCGTCCGGAGCAAGGATGTCAAACCACGCGCGGTGTGAAATTCCATACAAAGCTTGTTTTCAAGCAGATACCGGCAACCGCGGACTGTGTTAATGGAGCTACGAGTGTTTGCCACAGTAAAATTGCCACAATGAGAGGACCATACGATGGGAAAAATGGATCATGCCAGACAAAGCTACGGCCTAAGCCCAAATGACACGAGTAAGAATCCACAGGATCGCGATTGCCTCCTCGTTGCAGTCGAAGCTCATCCCTACGATGATGGGAGTGTTCACGATGATTTGGTCTTGCTCGTTTGCCAATACGCTGAATCTCCAGAAGTATTTAGAGAAAGTAATTTCAAGACAACCAGATTTTTTGTTCAGAAAGATACTGCGTCAAACTTGGCTCACCAGCTTGCGAATATGACTTGGCCTGTCCGACAGATGGGAATGGCTATAGTCAAAAAGGATTAGCCTATGTGCGGTCGTTTTGCCCGTCGATCTACGCAAGAGGTTCTTGCGGACTGGTTCGGAATTGAGCTGGAAGACATACCATGGTTTGCACCCAGCTATAACGTCGCGCCGCAGAGCATTCAGCCCGTTGTGCGTATTAACCGCGACTCCAGCAACAGAGAATTTGCGCTCATGCGCTGGGGACTGGTGCCGCATTGGGCAAAAGACGCCAAGTTCGGCTATTCCACCATCAATGCCCGCGCCGAAGAAGCCTCCGCAAAGCCCGCCTACCGCGAGGCACTTAAGAAGCGGCGCTGTCTGGTGCCCGCCGATGCGTTCTATGAGTGGCAGCAAATGGATAGCAAAACGAAACGACCCTTTGCCATCGCGCTCAAGAGCGGAGAGCCGTACTCCTTTGCCGGGTTGTGGGAGAGCTGGCAGCCGAAAGACGGCGCGCCGCTGGAAACCTTCACGATCTTGACCACGGACCCGAACGCAATCATGGAGCCAATCCATAACCGGATGCCCGTCATTCTGGAGCCGAAGGATTATGACCGCTGGCTCGACCCCGGAGACGCGGCCCGCCCGCCAGTGGATTTGTTGCGTCCCTACCCCGCCGATAGGATGAACGCCTGGACTGTGAGCGAACGAGTCGGCAACGTGCGCAACAATGATCCGGAGTTGCTGGAGAGAATCGAAGTCCGGTAGTTTTTGGCTGTAGACATGCGGGAGAATCGACCCTGCCAGCCCCAATCTCTGGCCTGATCTACTATCGGGGAAAATACCCGGAACCCATGGCAGCATCTGGTGGAAATCAAGCGTAAAGGCGAAATGCTCGAATGTCCTCTAAATTAGGGCATCGGGAATGCGCCGACAGATTTGTCGCCGATCATCTGATCTGCAAGGCCAATTGCTCGGGCTGATCTCGTTTTTCCCAGCATTTCACAAACTTCCGCTCGAATTCGCTGATCAATGGCGACTGATTGTCCGCGAGGGATACAATGTGTGTTTCGAGTCGAATCTCCTCGTCGATCAACGGAACGCAAATGAATCCTTGATTTACCGCAAATTCAACGCCAGCCGGATTCAGCCAGCCAATGATCGAATCGTTGGTTAGCAACGTGGCTGCCTGATCCGCGTGATTGCCATAATGAACAATATTCGCCTGCCGATGTTCGGCCTCCACGCTGTGCAGGATCAGATCATGCAATTCAGGATGGATGGTGCGTTTGAAGAATACCTGACAGAGATTCAAGTCGCGGAACGTACTCGTATCAGCCTTGCCACCTTACGCCGGTGGCGTCTTGAGAACCGCGGACCGAAATACCGCAAGTTCGGATCGCTGGTCCGTTACGATGAGGACGAACTGAACCGCTGGGAAGAGGCTCAACCATTCGGCGGCGACGATCCCAATCAGCGGATTGAACCCCGTTCCGTACGTGGAGCAGCACTGTTAAGGCGAACGGGATGAAATACCTACGAAGAAACACCAAACCGCCATCGCTTCGCAGGAGGCATAAACCTAAGAAGGGATGAGACTATGAATCGAAATACACTCGAAATCATTTCGCAACAAGAGTATCCTGTATTCAGGAGTACTCCGATGCCTCCAGCGGTCAAGGAAAAATCGAAACGAATGGCACAACCTCATGCCAAGCCGAAGACGCACAAAACGAAATTCCAGGCCGATCTTGCGCCAGCGGATGATCACATGGTTCGGACGCTCAAGGCAGAGCTGCAAATGTCTAGCAACTCGGATTTTCTCATCGACGCGCTGACGCTCTTTCGTTGGGCGGTCTCAGAACGCAAATGCGGTCATCGCATCGTCAGCGAAAGCGCCTCTGGGGAACGGAAGGTTTTACTGTTTCCCCGGCTGGAGCGTGTTGCCCCCGAAGTGACGTTGCCGCACGTCGATATTCGCTGGACAGACAAGGAACTAGGGAGCCTTGCAGAACTTGTCTCTGGCCAGCCAGCCGAACCAACCGAAGCCCTCATTCGGGCGATGAGGCGCTAACATGGCGGTCACGATTCGTCGTCTCGAAGAATTCGACGAGGTTGCCGCCTTCGATTGCGGAGACGAGCCGCTCAACAATTATCTGATACGCCATGCGTGGACGAATCAGCAAAAGGTCTCCATCGGCGTGACCTACGTCGCCGTGGATGAATCCGCGCCGCACACCGTGCTGGGCTACTTCACGCTAGCAACCTCTGGCATTCCGCGCGACCGGTTTCCGAAGAAGTTCGTGCGCGGCCTGCCGCCTTACGATTTGCCGCTGATCTTGCTGGCGCGCCTGGCCGTGGACAGGCGTTTCAGCGGCCGCGGGCTGGGCCACGCATTGATCTCTGAGGCGCTCACCATTACGCTTTGTGTGGCCGACGAAGTTGGCTGCAGATGTATTGTCACCGACGCTTATTCGGACAAGGTGGGATGGTATGCGCGCTATGGCTTCGTTCCCATCGAAGGAACAGTCGCCAGCAGCCCGCAAAAAATGTTCCTCGATGTGCGCACGATTCGGCGCGCATCGTCGTCTGAATCTTCCCCTGCGGAAAGAGGATAGGCAGGAGAACAGGAGACCTTCTCATGAGCCTCTTTCAACGCGGTGATGTTTGGTGGTACGAGTTCTGGTTCGCCGGACGGCGCATCCGCGAATCCTCAAAGTCTCCCTCGAAGACAGTTGCCAAAAATGCCGAGCAGAAGCGCAAGCGCGAACTGGAAGAGGGCTTCAACAACTTCACCGATCAGCGCCACGAACGAATCCGCACGTTCAATGATGTGGCTGACGAGTTTGTTGCCGCCTACAAGCTGAGGCTGCCTCAGTCGGTGGTTTTTGCCGAGTATGCAGTCAATCATCTGAAGCGAATACTAGGCAGCAAAATGCTCGTAGATTTCAATGAGGCAGCCGTCACCCACTACCAGAATGCCCGCCTCGATGAAGCCGCTTCTCCAAAGACCGTGAATCATGAAGTGGGCTTTCTGTTGCGCATTCTTGGCGATCCGGGAGACTTGATTCGCATCCGGCTCCGCAAGAGAAAGATGCTCAAGCTCAAGGTTCGCCAAACAGTAGGGAAAGCTTTCACGCCAGAGGAAAAGAACAGGATGCTGGAAGAGGCTCGCAAGGCGCGTTCTCCTCACATCTATCTCGCGCTGACGTTGGCGCTCAACGCCGGAATGCGCGATGCCGAGATCAAGACTTTGACTTGGGGGCAAATCGACTTCACGAAAGAATACCTGGCCGTGGGCCGGAGCAAGACCGAAGCTGGCGAAGGGCGGACGATTCCTCTGAACTCAACACTCCTGGAGGTCTTCTCCGAGTACGGCGAATGGTATCGAGACAAGTTTGGGAAGCCTCGCGCCGAGTGGTACGTCTTCCCCTTCGGGAAACCGAGTCCGAGCGATCCCACCCGCCCTGTCACCACACTAAAGACGGCATGGAACAACGTGCGCACGAAAGCCAAGGTGAAGGGCCGCTGGCACGACAACCGGCACACGATGATTACGGACCTTGCCGAGAGCGGCGCCGGCGATCAGACGATCATGGACATCGCCGGGCACGTCTCCAAGCAGATGCTCTCCCACTATAGCCACATTCGCATGGAGGCAAAGCGTAGCGCCTTGGAGGCCATCGTCAACCGGCAACCGGCTAAAGTGAAATCGAGCTAAGAGGACCAGGCTGAGGGGTACCCACAAAAGTCCCCACATGGATTGTAAAACGGGAGAAAACGGGCCAACATAACGCGGGCAGCAGCGAAGGACGGAAACGCTCCCGCAGCCAGCAACGCCGAGACAGAGTGCTCGGAAACACTCAAGAATATGCAGCATTTTGATGTGGGGTACCCACAAAAGTCCCCACAATTGGGTATTTTCGGGGTTATTCGAGGAGTGGTTAATACTCGCAAGTCTAAGATTCTAATTGGCTCCTCAGGTAGGACTCGAACCTACAACCCTTCGGTTAACAGGCCAGTCGTCAACCGTGGAGTACGTGTGTTATCAACGGAGTACAGAGGACAATAAAGGCGTTTTTGGAGCCTTTTCGGCGCGCAATTCGGCGAAGAATTCGGCGAACTCTTGCGCGCGAGATGAAAAAACCGGCAGATGGCCTTCGGTTCATCTGGCCCAACCGCTTCTGAAAACCTGGTCGTGGACAGAACGGTCGAGCGCCAGTCGATAGGCTTCATGGCGGACCAAAGTATGTAATATCAACCAGTTATCCAGGGTCTCCGCTTGCGAATATTTCGCCGAATTCGGCGAAATATGGGCATCGAGTTGAGGATTCGGCTAAATTCCGCTTGAGCATTCGGCTTGACCCCGGCTTGGAGGGTTTGGCGATCAACTTAGGGCACGTGGCTGCGAGGTCTTATTGCTCAAGTTGCATGGATTCAGCCCAGCGATCGCACAGATATCGTAACCTAGAAGACACTGACCAAGGAACTTCAGCCACCGCCCGGTTACGCCGCGCTTCTGACGGAGATCAAGGAGCGTGTTCGCACGGCGCAGGTGCGCGCCGCCCTCGCAGTAAACCGGGAACTCATTCTGCTGTACTGGTCCATTGGCCGGGACATTTCCTCGCGGTTCAATTCTGAGGGCTGGGGGACAAAGGTCATCGACCGTCTGCGAAAGACCTTGGGACAGAGTTCCCTGGAGTGGAAGGATTCAGCCCGCGCAATCTGCGCTATATGCGGTCATTCGCAGAGGCTTGGCCTGAGCCGGAGATTTTGCAACAGCTTATTGCAAAATTGCCGTGGGGCCACCAGACGCGTCTTTTGGATCGGATCAAGGACCGTCCTACACGCGGGAATGGTACCTGAAAGCAGCAATCGAAAACGGGTGGAGTCAGAATGTCCTCGTCCACCAGATCTCGACCCGGCTCCACGAACGGCAGGGAAAGGCTCTGACGAATTTCTCCCGAGCGCTTCCGCCGGAGGGCTCAGACCTTGCCGAGCAGATTCTCAAAGATCCCTACCAGTTCGATTTCTTGACCCTGGCCGCCAGCGCCAAAGAGCGAGAGTTGGAACGCGGGTTACTCAACCATCTTCGCGATCTGCTGTTGGAGCTTGGCCGAGGATTTGCTTTCATCGGTAGTCAGGTGCCGCTCGAAGTGGACGGGCAGCCCTTTTATATCGACCTGCTCTTTTATCACGTCCGCCTGCATTCCTACTTTGTGATTGAACTCAAAGTCGGCCCCTTCAAGCCCGAGTATGCGGGGAAGCTGAATTTCTACCTCTCGGCAGTGGACGACCTGCTGCGAACGCCCGCGGATGCTCCCACACTCGGGCTGCTATTGTGCGAGAGCCGTAGCGGCTCCATCGTAGAGTACGCGCTGAGAGACGTGGCCAAGCCGATTGGGATTTCTACCTACCGGGTCACTCGTGAGCTTCCCGAACCCGTGCAGGACGAACTTCCGTCCATCGAAGATTTGCAGGAGGTCGTCGAAAAATTGCGCTCCGAATTGCCTCGCTCACTCAGACCCAAATAACGCGTGGCTTCTTCACAAATAGCAGTGCCGCAGGTTCCTTGATCAGAATCCTCGACCGGGGTTGCCGACCCACAGAAGATGTAAGCGACGGTTTCGTCGTATTTCATATAGAGTGTTCAATTTACAAGATGAGAGATTCTCCGTCTCTTCTTAGAACCAGCTCAAAGAGATGGCAGCGTATCGGGCCAAAGAACCGCGGCACCCGGCGAACGGTGAGCTCCAGAACGCCGGGGCAGCGTGTCAATTCGGTGTGGGTCGAACCCGGATATCACGGGCATAAATATATTTTCAAAAGCGTGGATTTGCACTCGATATAGACTATATACTATGTACTCGCCGGGCTGAAGCCGCAAACATCGGTGAGTGGACGATCCAAGCACCGATCCCAGAAAATCCTTGGGACAGACAATCCGTGCCCGGCGGGAAGCGTTGGGACTAACGCAGGAACAACTGGCTGAGAAGGCTGGGCTTCATTGGACGTTCATATCCGGGGTGGAGCGGGGAATACGGAATATCAGCATCTTGAAGCTGCATCGTATTGCCACTTCTCTCGGAGTTCGGCTGCGCGACTTGGTTGACAAGTGCTGAGTGGCACTGAACCCGGTTGCATATGCCTTGCAGAACTGTGTATCATGGGTGGCGTTTGACGTGGGGGAATTGGCTCGTTGCGAACTGCCGCGCACGAGTCAATCGCAAGTATTTCTTGCGCGTCGGACGGCATCGTAGTCGGTTCCAAGCCGACTGAATCACACAATTATCAGGTTATCTCCCCCGTTTTAACTCGTCGAGGGCTGTTCTACCCGTTACCGCTTGAGATCACGGGTCTCGCAGGTTCATGGGGGATGAGAGATGACGTTCCAATCGTGTTGGATTTCAGCAAACAAAAACCTTCGTTTGGCGAATGCACTTCTTCTGAGTGTTTCACTCCTGTTCGCTTCTGCGTGTGGTGGCGGTGGAAGCGGTAATGGGGGCGGAAGCACTCCTCCACCAACTCCGACAACCACGCTGGTAATCACGATCACAGACCTGCCAGCAGGAGCGGCCGGCAACGTGACAGTGACTGATCCGGACGGCAAACAGACGACGGTGACCTCCAGCCAAAGCATCACCGCTATAGCAGGGAGTTACACACTCGCTGCCGCGCCTGTCCCATCAGGTTCCAGCACTTATTACGCGAAGCTCCCAACGCAGACGGTTCAGGTCGCTTCGGGAACATCGAGCACTGTTACCGTGGACTATTACAACGTCATTCCACAAACGACCAAGATACTAGATTCCGCCGGGATGGTGGGTCTACAGATATCTTCAGATGGGAGCACACTCACGATTAATGGCGCCAGCGCTGTAGCCCAGGCGCTGCAGGCAGGAAACGTTTTGATCGTTCCCCCAACGAGCGCCGACGGCGTAGCCCCAACGGGGCTGCTGCGCAAAGTTACAGCAGTCAGCGCGGGGGGTTCGACTGTTGCGGTGACGGTCCAGGCGGCCACCCTGGCGGACGCTTTCCAGAGACTCTCTATTCAACTCAACAATCAGCAAAACTCATCAGGGGTTCAAGCTGTACACATGAGGGAAGGGGTGGTTTTCCGTCCTGGGGCCACGCTGAAGCGGCATCCGCTCGCGCGTTCCCTGTCCACTTCTAGCTCCGTTCAGGATCCGTGCGGAAACTCTTCCCTTGGAATCTTCGACATAACCGAGCCAATCAGCTTCGATCCGGTGGACGGGCTCTCCCTCGACGGGCAAGTCGAGGTTTGCTCTGGCATCAACTTCAGCGTCGATATAGTAGGGTCGGGGTTTCTCGATCTGCAACCGCAATTGAACTCCCTGACGGCAACCGCCACGGTGGGAGAATACTCGGATCTGACTCTACAGGGCGAGTTTCTAAACGGCTCGTTCGCTCCGGACCCAATCCTTCTTGGTACGCTGGTGGGCGATCCGATTCCAGTGCCGGGGTTGCCCGTCTGGGTAACACCAGAGGTGTCTGTTTTTGTGGGGGCAAGCGGAAACATCGCTACGGGATTTTCCACTGAAGCAAGCGAAGCAGGATCGATAACTGGCGGCGTAACATACTCCTCGGGGCAGTGGACGGCAGTGCAACCTACGCCCTCGCTTCAGTTTTCCTACACTCCCCCTGTGCTCGATGCCTCCCTGGACGCAAAAGTGTATGCGGGAGCCGAACTGGACCTTAGCGTATGGGATGTCGTTGGTCCGTCTTTCAAACCTGACGGCTATCTTGAATTCAGCGCGGATATATCTGCCAATCCCTGGTGGACTCTGACTGGCGGGGTAGAGGGACCGATGAGCCTGGATGTAGGCTTCCTCGGCGAGAACCTCGCCAGCTACGATTTGGGGAATATGTTCGATTACAGCACTGTGATTGCGTCTGCCTCCGGACCTTTCTCTCCGTCAGCGTCTAGTCCCGCCATCGCCTTGCTATCCCCATCCAAGGTGGCAGCAGGGAGCGCGTCCTTCAGTTTAGGCGTTTCAGGGAACAACTTTGTTCCGGGCGCAGTGGTCAACTTCGGAGCCACGGCGCTGAACACAACATGGCAGAACTCAGGACAACTGACCGCCGCTGTTCCTGCGGCGCTTATCTCCCAAGGTGGAACCATTCCAGTCACGGTAGCGAACCCCGGCGCAGGCGCCGGAGTCTCAAGCCCCGCGAGCTTCACAATCACTGGCCCGGCGGAAAAAGTGACAATTAGTCCTGCATCGGCGCAGGTTACCGTCAACGGACTCCAGCAGTTCGCTGCAACCGTCACCAACGCTACGAACAGTGCAGTCACCTGGAGCGTGAACGGGGTGACGGGCGGTACTTCTGCCTCTGGGACGATCAGTTCCACAGGGCTGTTCACGGCTCCCGCCGCAGTTCCAAGCCCGGCTACCGTCACGGTGAAGGCCACGATCCAGGCCGACACCACAGTCAGCGCTTCCGCAACGGTCACCATTGGGCCTTACACCTCAAAGAGCCTTTACTCGTTTACGAGCCTTTCAGATGGAGCAGCGCCTTCGGCGCCATTAATCCAGGGAACGGACGGGTATTTCTATGGCACGACGCAGGAAGGTGGAACGTACGGCGATGGCACGGTCTTCAAGGTTGACTCCGCAGGGAATGTGACCCCCCTCTACGAATTCAGCGGCGACGATGGAGCAAATCCACTCGGAGCCCTTGTTCAGGCTAGCGACGGCAACTTCTACGGGACTACAAATTGGGGAGGGGTCTACAACGAAGGGACCGTTTTCAAGATAGATTCGTCCGGAGACTTCACCACCCTTTATTCCTTCTCCGGCGGCAATGACGGAGGAGATGTTGCATCGGGAGTGATTCAGGCCACGGACGAATACCTCTATGGAACAACGTTCCATGGGGGGACCTCTAACAGCGGGACAATTTTCAGGTTGGACCTGTTGGGAAACCTTGCCACACTTTACTCGTTTTCTGGCGGTGCCGACGGCTACGGACCAGAAGGGGGAATAATTCAAGCCTCTGACGGATTGTTCTATGGAGGAACACAGAACGGCGGAGATTTCTCCTGTGCGGCCGGGCCCGGCAATGGCTGCGGAACAGTCTACAAGGTTGATTCGCAGGGGAATCTCACAACGCTTTATGCCTTTTCTGGCGGTCAAGACGGCGCGGAAATGGACGAGATATTGCTCCAGGCAAGCGACGGCGACCTCTACGGAACCACAGTGTTCGGAGGAGATTCCACTTGCACTGTATCCACCTACACCGGCTGTGGCACGATTTTCAAAATCGACTCGTCGGGGAATTTCACCCCTTTGTACGCGTTCACTGGGGGTGCAGATGGTGGTGTGCCGTTCTCTTCTTTGATCCAGGCCAGCGATGGCGACTTTTATGGAACCAATACGGCCGGAGGCGACGCGTCGTGCTCGGTCACAGCCTCTGGAGAAAACTACCCCACCTATATTGGTTGCGGCACCGTCTTCAAGATGGACACAGCGGGCAATGTTAGCGCCTTGTACTCGTTTATGGGCAGCCCCAACGATGGATCAAATCCATTCGCCGCCTTGGTTGAGGGCACGGACGGGTACTTCTACGGAACAACGCGGTGGGGCGGAATGGATTCTTCATGCAGCTACACGGACAACGGCGGCTGTGGAACACTCTTCCGGGTATCCGGCCCAGGAGGGCCTTTGCCCCAGAGCAGCGCCTCGAAACAGCGCAAGGTTTTCGAGTCACCGCAAAAGACCGCACTTGCAGCGCCGGTCAAGAAAACACTCTCCCCGGCGTCGATCATGGATTCACAGATACACCAACAAGGGTCCGTTCCGCTTAGCGGATCGAAAAGGCCCGACTAGGGCCAGCACAGAGAGGGCCTGTGAATGTCGAAGCCAACGGGAGGACGAGGATTTGCTATCGGTCCCTGCTTCCATAGCGAGAAGGGACAATGCGCTTCGGGTGGGGGCAGAGGCAATTCATATAGCATCTCGGGACTCTTGCGAAGCATCGCGATTGAAAGATGTGTAACCAATGACGATCGATTTCGGCGAGAGGGAATTGACAATGTCAAGACAATGAAATAGGGTTGTCTGTCTTGTCGAATTCTCTCCCGCAAGTTACGAAAGGATAGAAGCCCGTGAAAGAGGCTAAGTGGTTCCAAGCATTTGGATTGTCTGCAATCACATTGATGCTTAGTGTTACGCTGCTCGCGCAGGGCGATGCGAAAGATATGCTTCTCAAGAAGCTGAACGCGCAGTTTGCCCCCACCAAATTCACAGCAAATAACAGTGACATCGTGACTGCGGGCGTGGTTGTCGCTCTGAAGGAAGACGGGCTGTTGATGTATCCCGCAACCTTACCCATGCCCCCGATCAGCGTTCCCAAGAAGGGAAAACTGACTCAGGGATTTGGAGACTCGCTCGCCGTGGGGCTGGTCGACGGTCCACACTGGCCGGGAGGAGCCTCCGCTATCCCCAATAAGAAGCTGGTTGCCGGAGAAAAGGTCTGGGTGCGCGAAATTGAAATTGCCAAGGATTCGATCTTGGTCGAGGTGGTTACCGATCCGTACGATGATGGGCGCTATTTCGCGACGATTAAATTCCTGATTCCAAAAGGTACGGTTCCCACGCCGGAGGATGGCGTGAAGATTGTCTCGGAGGTGTTGGAGGCGCAGTCGGCACAGGATCAGCCCGCGCCGGATCAGGGTGGCCAGCAGGCACCCGCCCCGGAGGCTCCTCCCGCAACGGCCCCGGCTCCAGCTCCGATGCCAGACATTGCTCCGCCCCCTCCGCCAGCGGATGCAGCGCCGCCGACGATTTCCCTCGGCCAGACCATGGATCAGGTGACCGCCGGCTTTGGGCAGCCGCTGAAGGTAGCCAGATTGGGAGCGAAGGTGATCTTTTACTACAAGGACATGAAGGTGACCTTCACCAATGGAAAAGTCAGTGACGTTCAGTAGGCCGTTGAAAGGTACGAGGCATATGAAGTGGGCTCTGTGGTTTCGTGCTTTTGGATTGGCTGTAATCGCATTGACGCTCGTTGCCGCGCTGACGGCGCAGGACGATCTGGCGGCGATTCAGCAGAAGCTTCAACAGCGCATCACTCTCGCCACGCTGGATGCTAACGGTGAGATTGTCGCCGCTGGATCCGTGGTTACTTTGCAGAAAAATTCACTTCAAATGTGCGCCACGACTGCGCCCCCTGGCGCAGGTGCTCCGGCCAATACATACAAGAATGGGAAACTTTCGGCTGGGATGTTTTTATGGAACTTGAACTTAGGTTTATTGAAGATAGACGCAAATACGATTCCCATGCACACCTACGTGACAGGAGATAAATTCTGGATCGTTGGCATGAATGTCAAGAAAAACGGTATCGAATTAAAATTATGGACCGATCCCGATTCCAATAATATTCGCTACTGGTCGTGGCTGGAGATTCCGTTTGAAAAGAAGCAAATTCCATTGCCTGACGAACTCATGAATACCATCGCCGAGGTGCTGGCGGTGGATAATCAGGCTATGCAGCAGACACAGAACCAGCCCACGTGGGACCAGGGCCGCCAACCGGCCCAGGAGAATGATTCCACTACTGCTACAACACCGGCGGAAAATGATCAACAGGCGGTAATGTCTGGGAAGTATGACAGTAACAAGTCGGGGGCACAGCTCATTTTTGTTTCCAATTCTACATTCGTCATGCTTCTACCGGGTTCTAAGCAAGCCCACGGTCGGTACGTTGTGAACGGAAATATGTTGATGTTAACATTCGACGCGAATGGAGTCACCACAAATCTCAGGATACAAGGAGATTTACTGGTCGAAATCAACGATGTCTGGATCCGAAAGGGGAGCACGCAAGTACCGCACGCACTGGACGATACGCTGAAGGCAGAAGTTCAATCAATGCTTAATGCGCAGTTCACGAAGACCGTGACCAAACCCGATAATTGTGAGATCGTCACTCCCGGATCGACGGTGCATTTGCAATCTCAGGATGGGATCCTGTTGGCCAGCACAGTCGCAAAGTATCCGTTGACGAGCTTTTATGCGAATGGGCATATATTGCTGAATGCGAATATGAAGGATGCATGGGAAAAGGAATTGAGCGCTCGGCAGCCTGGAAAGAACGCAACCAACATTCCACAGCGCAAGTTTATGGCTGACGAAAGACTATGGTTCACGGATTACGGGGTCTTTCCGAAAGGCGTTGTCTTGCAGTTTTGCAGCGACACGTACGATGGTATTGGCTATGCAGGTCAACTATATTTTGTGTTCTCCCAGGAAGCGTTTCCGTCAGCTGACGAAGTGATGAAGACCATCGCCGAGGTAGTGATCGTTGAGAACGGCAATCAGCAGGCTTCTTCGGTGGCTACAGCGCCGATGCCGGAGATTGCACCGCCGCCTCCGCCAGCTGATGCACCGCCGCCGACCATTTCCCTTGGCCAAACCATGAGTCAAGTAACTGCGGCTTTCGGGGATCCGTTAAAAATGGCCAGGCTGGGAGTGAAGACGATCTTCTACTACAAGGATATGAAGGTGACCTTCACCAATGGGAAAGTCAGCAATGTTGAGTGAGACTTCCGGGCGTCGGGGATGTGGCGCCGCCCCAACAATTGAGAGAGAAATGAGGACACGATGACGATGACGATTCGTAGTAGCACCATGAGGAACCTCTCCGTGGCAACGATGCTCGCGGTGCTTGTGGGGTTTGGAAGGATGGCCGGCGCGGCCACCGACAAGAAGCCGGCCCCGCCGCCTCCGCCCCCCAGACAGGCAGCTCCGGCTCCGCGTCCAGCTTCGCAGCCCGCTGCCAGGCCAGCCGGAAACCCGGGTGGCGGCGCGCGTCCGGCCACTACAACCACACCCGGCGGGCGTCCCGGCATCACAACCACAACCGGCACGCGCCCAATCACGACGACTTCGCCTAGCGCGCGTCCCATCACGACGACCACGACAGGTACGCGCCCCGGATCCGTTACTCCGTCCCGCCCGCCCGCGCCGGCTTCTTCAGTGCTCAGGGGTGGTCCCGCGCCTAAGGGAAGCAACGAGCGCGTCACCAGGAGCGGCAGCGCGGTTCGCGTCGGCCCCAAAGGCAACGTGCGCGATGTGCATGACGCCAGGCGGGGGATGGACGTCCACCACGGGTTGAACGGCAACCGCAGAGTCTCTGTCGAGCGCCCCGACCATACGCGCATGGTTTCCGAGCGGGGCCGCCCCGGATATGTGCAGCGCGGGTATAGTTACCATGGCCATGATTTTGGCCGACGGTCTTACTATTACCATGGCCATGAATACCACCGCTTCTACCGCGGCTACGGGTACCGGGGAGTATCTCTGGATGTCTACGCCCCGGGCTTCTACTATGGCCCCGGCTTTTATGGCTGGGCCTATTACCCCTGGGCTGCGCCGGTCGCCTTCGGATGGGGATGGGGGGGATCTCCCTGGTACGGATACTATAGCGGTTACTTTACGCCGTATCCGGTCTACCCCAGCGCTTCGGCCTGGCTGACGGACTATATGATCTCCCAGGATCTGCAAACCGCTTATGCTGCGCATCAGGAAGCGGGCGAAATCGATGGCTCTGCGGCTCCTGCTGGTGGCACCCCGGCGCTGACGCCCGAAGTGAAGCAGCAGATTGCTGACGAGGTGAAAGGCCAGTTGGCCCTGGAGAGCTCCGAGGCGACGCAGACCGCCCAGCATCAGGACGTGGACCCGGCTTCGAGCGGGATTGCGCGCCTGCTGACCGACGGCCATCAGCACGTCTTTGTGGCCGGGAGCACTCTGGACCTGGTGGACGCCGATGGACAGGAGTGCGGGATCAGCGACGGTGATGTGCTGGCGCTCCGCACGCCTCCGCCAGCCGACGCAACCGCCGTAGATCTGGTTGTCATGGCGAGCAAGGGCGGGCAGGAGTGCCAGAAATCCAGCACAGTCACAGTCCAGTTGGCCGACCTGCAGGAGATGCAGAACCAGATGCGGGCCACCATCGACCAGGGACTCCAGGAACTTCAGGCTAAGCAGGGCAAGGGAGGATTGCCGCAAGCGCCTCCCTCGGCTCAGGCCGCGCCGGCTCAGACCGAGTATGCCTCGGCAGCGCCTCCGCCCGACCCCCAGGACGCGGCAGCTCTTCAGCAGCAGAGCCAGCAGGCAGACCTGGCAGAAAAGGAAGTGACCGCTGAGGCGTCGCAGAATCAATAGCTGAGCCGGTCAGCGTAACTCCGGCAGCTCGGGCTTCCGTTGAACTGGGCCAGACTACCAACCAGGTGCTGTCCATTCTGGGCGCGCCGGCGCGGGCGGCCAACCTGGGTTCCATGCCTTCTATTACTACAGCAGCATGAAGGTGTTTTTTCCAGGACGGCAAGGTGACTGACGTGCAGTAGCCAGAGCGGCTGGCGCGGGAGCGGATCGAAGATTCTCTCCCGTGCCAGGGCCTCAAACACAACTCCGACACAACTCCTTCGGCAATGGGAACGAAGGATTGGAAGGTGAGAGAAAGATATGAAAGTTTTCGACATTCTCAATCCGTTTTTCCATGCGCTGAGCGATGGAAAGATCATTCGCTTAACAGTGGCCTGGGTGCTGCGAATTCTGGCGGTTATCATGGCGCTGATCGGGCTGTTCGCCTTTATCGCTATAATCGGTCTTGGCTTCAGGGCCAGTGAAAACGGCATGGGAACCCGTTCGGCTGGCCTCCTGATTGGGTGCGTCCTCTTGGCGCTCTTCGCTCTGGCATGGGGCTATCTGTCGGCTGGCATTCTCGCCTTTCGTGCACGTTCGGTGGGGGATCTTGGTGATAGCCACTTCACAGTGCTCTCGATTCTCTCCCTCCTCTTTCGCCTCAACGGTGAACTGATGTTTGTCACCTATTCCTTGCTCGGCGTGGGTGGATGCTTATTTGTCTGGTTCACCGATGCCAGCCCTTTCTCTGAGCTTGGCATGCTGGGTGACGAGATTCCGTTTGCCGCTCACGCGGGAACGGGCTTCCTAGGCGGAATCGAGATGGCCGTCCTCTTTCTGCTAATAGCCTTCATCAGCATAGTGTTTTGCTATGCGCTAGCGGAACTCAGCGTGGTGCTGGTCGAGATTGCCTTGAACACGCGGGGATTACAGAGGGCTGCCGTTGAAGTTGCTGCGATTCCGACGCCCGCCCCTGCGCCAGCGACTCCGGCGGCGGCGCTGCCGCAATCGCAACCCAGAATTGAGCCGCTTTCTGTACCAGGCTCGATGGTGCCTAAGTGCAGGAAGTGCGGCCAGCCCCTAGATGCAGGGTCAACTTTCTGCGCCGAGTGCGGAACTCCAGTAGAGTGAAATGACAAGCAAATACTGCACAAAATGTGGAAAAGAAGTGTTGGTAGGGAAACGCTTCTGTGGAGGCTGCGGTCAGGCGATGCCCGTGGCTGTCACGCCGCCCGACGAAGCCTCGACAGGCTGTTCCCAATGCGGAGCAGTCCTCGCGCCGGGCAAGCGGTTCTGCAAGCAATGCGGCTGCGCTGTGGGCGCGCCGGTGGCAGCGGTCCGACCCTCTCCATTCCCTGAGCCCACAAACGTCGCGGAATCGGCCCCGTCCCCTGTGGTTCCCTTCTGTCTGCAATGCGGTGAGGCCCTCGCGCCTGGGAAGCGATTCTGCAAGCTGTGCGGATGGGCGGCCGATGTTCCGACCGAGGCAGCGGGAACCGCGGCAGATATTCCGTCCGGCATGGCGGCTGAGTACATACCCACAGTGGAGCTGGAGGTTCCTCACACGGAGCCGCTCGCCCAGGAATATCTTCCGGTCTCGGAGTGGAAACCGGCCGAGGAGACGGGGTCGCCTTCACAAGCCTCTTCAGTGCCAACTCCCGCGTTCGCGGTGCCGCCTCTAGCAGTCTATCGGCCGAAGACGAAGATCGGGTTGGCCGTTGGCCTTGCTGCAGCTGTGCTGGCGGCGGCTGGAGGTGGATGGGCCTGGCATGTCCATCGGCCGGCTTCCCGCGAAGCTGCGTCGGCTGTGCAATCACGGCAGCAATCCATTATGCAGTCGCCGGTCCAGGCAACTACCGCCGCTGCGCCGGACGCAACGCCGGAGCCAGCCAAGCCATTGGCGGGCAGCCCTGCGGACGCGGTTGCTGGAACACACCGGATTCTACCTCAGCCCGCTCCAGACCAGGACGCCATCGCTTCAATTCCGCAGCAAAGTTCTAGCCAAATTGCGGGCGGAAATCCGACGGCTCCCACCCCCGTATTCCCAAAGCCTGTGGTTCCGTCGGCAGGACAGTTGTCGGCACAGCCAGCGCAGCTCAGGTCCGGAGTGCTGCACTATCAAGGACCGCCTGTGCCCCGTGGCGGGACGGTGGTCTTCGACAACCTGCCCAAGACGCGGCTCAAGTTCGTCTTTGACCATGCGGCGTGGCAGCTAATTATCAAGCCCAATCCGGACGGCACAAAGCGGGTGATCCTGATTTCGCAAATGCAGGGGTACCAGACGAACTGCGACTTGAGTTGGGAAGTTGTCGAGTAAGTGCGGAGCTTGCGTGGAAAAGTACTGCGACAGCCTAATCGCGACCAATCGAAGGCACTTTGGTCGAAAGCTATCCATGCTTCTTTGCCCTTTATGATTCGATACGCTGTTTCTATCGTTGACCGACTAAGTTGCCGCAAGGGGCAACATCACGCTCAATGCCTCGACGATCTAATAACATTGACTTCTTCTTCCCGAACAATCTTCCAACCTTCTGGAGAACTCGCGAAGGTTAGCTTTTCAATTTCTTCCCCTGACGAAGCCTTCCCGTCGAATTGCCTCGTATCCCAGATCTTTCGAAAAGTAGCTGCAGCCCTGCCGGAGATGACCTTTTTATCAGGCTCTTTGACGGCTGGCAACATCTCGACTTGAATATTGTCGATTTGATAAGCATTGATATACTCGATGCGGGAAAAAGCGGATTGGAAGTATCCTTGAATCTGCTCGCGGCTCACATTGTCTCGGCGAAAATACTTTTCTACTGTGCCGGCATATGAATCGGACAAGGCAATTGCATTCTTAGAGCGGAATGCATTCGCCCATATTGACACTGCATCTTGAACCTGCTGCTTCGAATCGGAGTCTTGAGAGACCATGCTCCTATTCCAGTGGACGTTCCATGTGAGAAAGGCGCTAGCTGCAACAATAACCGTTGCGGCCACGGCGATCATGATTGACGTCTCCCGCTTTGAATGGCGATTTGGCCCGGGCATCTCGGCCGGTTTCGCAGAAATCACGGCGGGTGGCACTTCAACTGCGGCTTTTCCCACCTCTGCAGACTCCACTTGTCCGACTGGGGATCTTTCCGCGATGACGACCGGTGCTGTTGTATCGATAGGATGACCGCACCGCGTACAGAATCGCTTGCCAGGAGAAGCGGATATTCCACACTTAGCGCAGGATCGTGGGATCAGCTCGGGTTCGGCTGCGGTGGCCATCGAGATTATAGACTGACCACATCCTGAGCAGAAATGTTTGCCGGGAGCAACTTCTCTTCCACAGTTTGTGCAGTTTCTGATTGTCATGACAACCTACCTGAGTTCCGCACTCGTCGCAGAATCCGTACGCGCATCGAGCCACCGACAAGGTCAACAGATTTAGAGCAACTGCTAACAGGCCGTTTTCCAGTGCTTGGGCTGTGACATTCTTAGCGTGATGTACTAAGTCAATTCAGGGAATTACCGCAATCCCCGCAGAACGGAGAGCCCTCCTCGACCTCAGCGCCGCAGGCTTTGCAGAACACTTTCGGTGATTCAGGAGGAGCAGCCTGAATTTCCTTCTGAACACCGATATGTCGGGCATCGTTGGAGTCAAACTGTGCGATTGGTCCACCCTCCTTTGCTTGTGTTTGTTCTTGCGCCATCCCAACAGCGTCGCCAAGAGGCTCTATCGTTGCTGGTTGTTCGGTTTCAGTAACGGCCGGTATTGGTGACTGCTGTGCTGCTGGTTCAACAATCACTTGAGCCTGGGTAGCTGTCGTTGCAGCTGACACCGCTGGAGTGAAACCGCTCACAATGGAAGCAAGATCGAATTCTCCACTTATGATCGAGATCGGGGTTTTTCCGGTTAGGATATCAAAGAAGAACTCCGAAATGCGCTCAGGTGTCAACTCAACAGGTTTACCATCCGGACCCGAGCCAAGGTCAAAGGTTCGCAGTAGTTGATTTCCCATGCCGGCGCAGGAAATCAGGAATCGGTTCTGAAGACGTTCATAGTCAACTAAGCCGGTTGCCAAAACTTTTCCCACTACCGAATAGGACCTGAGGATCTGCTGGACACCGTCAGCCGACAGGACGGTCTTTACTTCGTCCTGCTCAATGTTCATGCGAATCTTCCCCGTATTCTCCGCTTCTTGAGCGCCACGCATTAATGCGCCGAGATCGGCCAATGTAAGGCTAAATAGTTGAGAACCCGGAAGATAGCTCATCCTTTCCACGGAAAAAGCGCTGGGGAAGAGCAGATACACTGTCTTCGAACTTCGCACAACAGGGCTGTTGAATGTTCCAACCACGCAGTCGCTCAGTTCAAGACTGCGGGTAGCAAATACACCCCCAATGACAACGCAATCGTCCAACACGATCTCATCCGCAAAGATATTTGCCGCTACGTAAGCATTGCTGAGCTTGACCTGCTTGGCGCTCACATCCGCCAGAAAATGGACTCGGCATCCTGGCGCTATCGAAACAATGGCATTGGAAGAGCCCACGGCCTTTTCAAAGACCACTGTTCCCTTCGCATCGGAATTTACATGCAACTCAACCTGAGTATAAACGCAACCTTTAACGCGAAATGGCCCCTGCTGAACTTCGAGATTGCGGGCAAAGACCGCGCCCTCCACCTCACAGTCTCCTTGCACCACAACGTCGCGTTCCAGTTCGCGCGCCATTTTCGGCAGGATTGGCGATCTGACTTTTTGATCTTTCAACATCATACGATTGTCATTCAACCGAACTTCGTTCAATACGGGCATGGGAAATTCCTCAAATTCTGCACAGCGAGTGGCTAAAGTGGTAGGGATTCCGGCGCATGAGCGTTCCAAAGGTGGAGAATCATCCGCCGTACTCGAGCATCCTGATCCTGTGAAGGAGTATGAATAGCGTCTATCAAAGGGAAAAGAAACCGCTCAATCTGCCCCTTGCTTTCACCGGACAGCGGACCCCAGGAGAGGCTCCGTTTCTGGAACTGTACCAGAAGCCTTCGTTTCAAGTCTGGATCATTCGATACCGGCCCCGGCACCAAAGGTATGACAATCTTCTCAGCGGGTATAGCAGATGAATCATTGGCTAGAAAGTAGGCAACTGGAAGACTCGCTGTGGCCGAATCGTCGCGACCGCCATCCTCTAGCATTGTGCTTACGGCATTGCTCGTTCTTTTCTCCGAAGCAAGGTATGCCATTGCGCACTGCAACAGGTTATTCATTCGGCTACGGAGTGCGCTGGCCAACAGGACGCTTTGGGCTTGCGAGTTCTCCCCGGCAAAAATGGTTGGGACCGTGGAGAGTGTACTGTTAAAACTTCGCCGGTCTTCCAATGAAACCTCGCGTTTGAGCTCGTACGCCCCTTCATCCAGGCTGGCGATCCGCGCCGCCAGTTCTCGGTCCAGTTCCTCGAACATGGCGGTGTACCGGTCCGTGATCCGGTGATAGTCCTGTTGCATATTCTGTTGAATGCGTTGACAGGCACTCTTCATGTCGTTGAGCTTCAAGAACAACGAATCGACACGACTTTTGAGCGCAACCATCTGCTGCGTGATTTCTGAGCCTATCAAGCGGAAGAACCCACTTGTTACGCTCTGGCTGATTGCATTCGCGCTGCGCACTTTTTCTTCTATCTGGGCAGCTTCAGTCGCGACTACCGCCCCCGTGAGGATGTCGATATGGTTCTTAAGCGCAGAGACGCTATGGTCGAAGCTAGAGGTGTCTACCGTAATGGCGATGTTCACATCCTCCGACCAATGCACGGAGACTGTTTCAGTGCTAGAAGTGTCTGATGCCGGATGGTAGACCTCGACGTACTCCGTGCCAGAGATCTCCTCGCTATAATGTTGGCTGTAGCTCATGACTGCACCCCGAAAAGCGCTTGCGAATGCGCGGCGGAAAGCATGCGCGCCATATGGGCTCGGACTCTCTCATTGAGCTTTGCTTGATCAGCCATCTGTTGAAGATACCTGGTAACAGTCTCCTGCTCTCTTGGCTCCTGCTCACGCCACTCAATTCGCGACAAGACCGGGAAGACGCCGCGCTCGATAGCCCCCTTGATCTGGTGAGCAATCTCGGGAGCGGGCGGCATCGGCGTGTGATACTGCCACTGGCGTTGCCGGGTCTGCAAGCTGTCACAGTCAACCAAAGCGAAGGGTAAAAGCACGGTCGCGTCTGACACTGCATTCTCGCCGTTGAGAATGCTTGCCGCAAGACGGTCCTGTTGATTTGACTCCTGAATAAACCGCGACATTGCACCGATCGCAACGCTCGCTCTTGCCCTCGTAGCTGATGCTGCCATTCGCTGACTCGATGCGACGCTTTCCATTTGATGCACAGGAACAGAGGCTTGTAATGTTCGGGTTCGGCTGTCCAGACGAACTACATCTTTATGTACAAGACCTACCAACTGCATATCCAATTCATAGATGCGGCTCAGGAGAGCAGTATCCAGCGAACGAAACAGTTTGGTATATCGGACGGCAATCATTTGAAAATCGTGTTGCATGGTTGCCTTGACAGAGAGGAGCTTCTGCGACTGGTCCCGAAGTTCAAGCAAACGCGCTTCAACCTGGCTACGGCATATTGCTATCTTCTGTGAAATTTGGGAACGGATCAAACTGAAGAAGCCGCGATTCACATTGCCGCAGATGTCTTCAGCTGCGCGTTGCTCAGCCATTATCACCGCGGTTTGCATGGAGACTATTGCACCCGTCGCTCCATCTATGTGCGGAGCAACCGAATATAGGCCCTCCGCCATCTCCTGGGTATCGACGGTAAAACTAAAGTTAGCCACTACGCCCTCCCAAGAGCATCGATTTCACCGATGGCGTTGTTTGCGATGGCGTTCAGATTCAAAGAGAGGTGCACTTGAGCTAAATCTTCCATTGCAGGCGGTGGGGCAAGTTCAGACGATTCGGCGTAGAGGGGGTTGACTGCCAGCAATGGCTTACGGCGTTCATCAAGTGCTTGGGCGCGGCCTCCGGCGGAAGACATGGAGCGTGCGTCCGCATCTCGGAGCGAGGCGTCATAGTTTTCAATGAAACGGAACTTCTCTGCTCGCCGATCAATATCTTCCTTAAGACGATCTATATAATCTGCAAAGTCTTCCTGTACGGCCTGATACTGACGCTTCTGGAGTTCGTAGGCAGAAACATCCTCCACGCCGGTATCGATGCTTCGAACTGCCGTATCGGAGAGTTTGCCGCCTGCCTCCATCTGCTTTTCTGTATGCTCCAAGGCCTGGAGCGTGTTGTAGTTGGAGAGAAATTCCGTAAAGGTCGAGCGCATGAGGTTGATCAAATCGGCGCTTTCGGCACGATTCCGACCGTAGAAGTCTTCCGTATCCTGGTGCCACTTATTCAAATAGCTGTTCTTCTGGTCCTGGATATTGTTGTAGATTTTCAGGCGCTCCGCGTGCGTCTCCTGCAACAAGTTTTGAACGATGGGAACGACGATCTCTTCATGAATCTGCTGCATTCCGAACGGGAAGTTGGTTTTGCTCCCATCTTCTGCAACCCATATCTCAGAAACGGCGTCGTACAGAACTCGCGAGCTTGCTTTGAGTTGGAAGGGTTGGTAACCGTCGGCGACGTCCTGATAATTGAATGACTCGTTTCGAATACGTTCAATCTCCTCGGCCTCCATCTTTGGAGAATAATGATTGTAGGAGGCCTTCAAGATTGTAAATAGCAAGCGATTGGACTGCTCCACAAGCTTGTTCGTGGAATTAATCTTCATGCTGGTAACAGTCTGAACAGAGCTGGCGATATTGACCATCAGGTTGCGCAGAACTTGTTCGAATCGCTGGGATTGGCGCTCGAATGACTTCTTCATCTTATTGAGGGAATGAAAAGTTGCAAGAGCCTCATCGTGCTGATGGATATCAAATACTGGGAATACAACAGAGTCCTCAGGCGCGGTCGCTCCAAACTCAGCGAGGAACTTGGCGTAACTCGTATTGGGGAAGACGACCGGGAGATCCACCGAGGAGATGGTCAGGTCATTCAGGCAACTCGTCACAGTACGCAGCTTGTGATCGAGCGATCCAAAATAGCCGTAGTAGGGAATCTGCTGGATGGAACGGGAATACTGATCTGTTTGTACCTGCTCCACTTCTGTCGAATCTTCGACAATTGGGACCGTTTTGAGCAGCTCTTCAAGGCCGTTGACGGCTGTAGCGAAGAGGTCGTTGTTGCGAACTGTGCTGAGCTTGAATTCCTTCTTCGTTTCCGTTCCTGTGTAATCGACGAGAAAGCTTTTCCCCTCAAAGGCAACTCTACCGGCAACCGGGATGTATGCGATCCCTAGTCTGTGAACTTTGAAGTTGCGAGGAATATCCTTATGAGCAGATTGAAATCCGTCGATAGTGGTTCGTATTTCTGCGGTCTTTGCAGCCAAAGTCTTGCGCTCCATGAGAACATAGATCGCATAACCTAGAGGTAGCAATCCCAACGCTATGGCCGGATAAGGCGCAGAATCTATCGCCGCCAACACGGCCATCAGTATCGCGAGCAGCGCAGCCGCTCCATAGCAGGCCTTTTCAATAGTTTTCTTCCGCTTGAGTTCCGCCGTAAACTGAACTTCCTCTTCGCGCGCCACGGCGATTTGCTTTTCGAGCACTACTTCCTGTTCAACGATACGCTCGGCGATCCGCCGGTAGTAGTCGAAGAGAATTTTTGCCTGGTCTTCAAAGATGCTTGCGCTTCCCGGAAAAATCTTACCGGACATAACCATGGCTCCTTCATCGATCAAAAGTCTGTTTGCGAAGCGCCATCAGGTTCGCACATTGTTCGAAAAGCTCATCTAAAGGGGATGGCGTTAACGGGGCGCCTGGATCATCAAGCCGGAGGCGAATCTCGTCGACAAGCGCAACGATCTGCTTTTCATGGGAAATGGCGGATGGGTCGAGGGACGGGGAAAGATACCTCGCATCTTCCTTGAGCTTGACGATGAGTTGCCGTTCCCGATTACGATTTGGCGCTTTTGTGGAGAAGTCAGCCTCGCAATTGGAGAGCGCTGCCTTGAGGTCTTCCAGTCCGGACCTGGTTGACTGCTCCTCCGCGGCCACATCATTCGCATGCGCCGATGACCGCCAAGCAATGGCGACAACCGTGGTTCCCGCAAAGAGCAGACCCATCTGGCAGACAAGCTGTATGCGGAAAGGCAGAGCATAGTTTACGCCGCAGAACAAAAGCCCGAGCGCTAAACAAGAGTATAACAGGTCACAGAGTCCTAGCAGGCTGAGAGCAGGGATTTTCGCGTTAAAGGAGCTGGTGCCTATTCGCCAAATGGATAGGAGTGGAAAGTTGATAGAGAAAACAACACAGACGACAGCCAGGTCAAGCCATGCACAATGAATTCGCCATCCAGGTGAAACCAATAGAAAGAAGGCGAGAATGATCAGGGCGATTCCAACGAAGTACAAGAGAACAAATAACCGTGAGATTTGAGATTTTGACTGCATCTTCACTCCACTTTTTTCCCACACTCTGAGCAGAATCCGTCTCCGGGAGCCAGGAGCGAGCCGCACTGGGCGCAGGTGGTGGCCGCGCCTACTGCGCGGACACAGCGCGGACAGATGGTAGCACCAGGAGGCAACTTGATTCCGCAGGTCGGACAGCTTTCTGCTGACACCAGCGGTGTTCCGCAACTCACGCAGCGGCGGGCAGCCTTATCGTTATCGGTTCCGCACCGCGGGCACGGAATATAGGGGTCGCCGCAATGGGGACAGAACTTCGATGCGCTAGAGTATTTCTTTGAGCAATTCGAGCAAAAGACCTCGCGCGGAATTGGCGCAACGCCCGTTCCAACCTGACCTGACACCCCACTGACAGGAACCCCGCCGGGCGAAGGTTGCAGCATGGCGCCCACCGCTCCCGCGCCACTACCCATCATGTTCGTCATCATGAGGGCGCCCAACATTCCACCCTTGCCCGCCGCACTTACTGCATTTTCTGCGACTTCAAACGCCTTGGCCTGCTGCCACGAGTAGCCACCGATCACTTGTGCACTCTGGCGCCCAATGGCTTCCAGTATGTTCCGTCCCTCATCGCTACTGTCGTCGATCTCAATCGAAGTGACATAAAACCCTTCAAGGTTGAAGCCGTAGTCTTCCCAGAAGGCCAGCATCGAGGCTCTTAGCGCCTGTGAAAGGGGCTCCAAATAGGCGGAAATGCTTTTGATACCGATGTGTTGTGACTGCATATAGGACAACAACACTGTCTTTGTCTTGGCGTTCATCGCTCCGCGAAAGTGCTCTGTCAAATCGCTGGCGTAGAACTGTGACGCTGCCCCTACCAACTTGATCAGAAATCGTTCCGCGTCTTGAACCTTGAGGCCGTAGCGACCCACCGCTCGCACTGGGACCATAGCGTTGTAATCCGGGTCGTGATGCATCATGCTGGTTGTGCTCCAGTCGATGTTCAGCGGGACCACTTTGTTTACGAACCACACTTCCGCAAAAAATGGGTTCTTGCCTCCGAATGGCAACCCAAAAAGAGTCCTCAATACTGGCAGGTTCTCCGTATTCAGGGTGTACTTTCCAGGCCCGAACTTCCCCAACAACTGTCCTTTTGAAAAGAGAACTGCTTCCTGAGACTCCCTGATGACAAGCTGGGTAAAGGTGCTCAGATTCATACCGGGAAATTTCCAGGCAAAGAGAGGACCTTCTCCCGCAACTCCGGAGGAACTATCATCCCAAGAAATTACATCGATCACAGCCATTGAACATTCTCCAGTCTAGGCTTCGCCAGCAACAAGTAATTCAGGCGAATCAGAGGCATAGCAGCCGTTCAGTCTTGGTAAAGAGTAACGCTGTGGATTATTGTCTCATACGAATTAATGATCGGTGATGACCGTCACAAAAGGATTTTCTTGTTGGAAGGGTCTCGTTTTTTCATGGCATAACTGCGTTATGGGGATGCGGGTTCCTGCCGTGAGGAGGTGGCCTTTCTGATAACAGAGTATAAACGAGTGATGTTTGCATTTATAGTCCATTTTTCACGGCGCGTGGAAGCCGGAATTGATGCTGGACAGGTATCCAACGACGGTGGAGCGTTCCTGTTGGGGAGGCGGAGCGCAGGACCAACCTGCTAGGTCCGCTGGTGACCTGCTTCAGCGACGACCGCGCGCCCCTGCTGATCGAGCGTCAACTACACCAGTTTCTGGCGCAGGCATCTACGGCTTGGCGCTGGACTACGAGGATCCATACGTTCACGTGCAGTTACGACGCCATTTGCTGCTCGGGCTGCTGGTCGGTAAGCGAAAGCTGGAGAAGCCGCTGGCCGGTAAAAGTACGTCCTGTCCTAAAGCCGGTAAGCGCGCCGGGAGACGGCGCGTTCTTGCCCGTCGGGTGGGCGAGAAATGGCCTCCCGCCGAGGCGGGAGTGCGAATAAGGGTGGGCAGACGGGCAGGAAGGCATAAAAAATGGCGGAGCCTTTGGGGTGGGCTCCGCCAAAATGCCAAATGGAATTACGCAGCTTTTGAGTTCTTTGCGGCCTTTGCCGGTGGCTTGGGCGCGGCTTTCTTCACAGCCTTGGCCTTTTCCTTCGCCGCGAATTCCTGTTTGACTTTCGCGGTGATTTCCTCAATGTCCACCTTGTAGAACTGAGCGGCATCTCTGAGAACCTTTGCGGTGTCGGCTTGGTTGTGCATGGACAGGAGGATGGCCGTCTCGACCATGATGCGTCCGAGTTTGCTCTCCTCCGCTTTCGGAAGAAAGGCCGCAAGGAGCATTGCCGGGGCCTCGCCGTCCTTCGGCTTTCCGATGCCGTGCTGCCGGATGAGGACGGCCACACGCCGTTCATCTAACAGCGAGGTCAGCCTGCCCACTGAGAAAAGCAGGTCGCGCTTCATCAACCGGACGGGGACCGCTTCGCCGATTGCCTTCAAGACGCGCAATCCGGTCGCCTGGGCCACGGCCTCTTCCCGGTGCTGCTTCTCCTGCTGCGCTTTGAAGGCAGCATCGGGTTGTGTCCGCTGCTGCTGCCGCTTGGGGTGATGCACGGGGCATTCGGGGTTGGCGCACACCTTGCGCAGTTCGCCTTTCTCGCTGCCCTCGGTGACGATGGCCTCGGCCACGTACCGGCAGGTCTTGAACTCCGGCGCATCGGCTTGGTTTTTCCGCTGCGGCTTGTCCTGCCGGATTTCGACGTATTTGTTGCGGGGAATCGCGGCACTGCCGTCCTTGGGCTGGCCGTAAGCCGTGCTGATCTGTACCAGCTTGGGCTTGGCGGCAACAGTCTGTTTCACGTGCGCGTCAACCTTCGCCGCGTAGCAGTTCGGGTCAGAGCACGAATCGGGATGCGCTCCTCCCATGTCCGCGAAGAGCAGGACATTATGCCCGGTGCGCTTGGGGCAGTCAATGCAGGAACCGGCCTCTGGCACAAGCTGGGCGTCGTCCTTGGCGAACGGCGCGAGTGCAAGCTCCAAGAGAATGTTGTGCTCGATCCATTCCCGGAGATTGCGGACGGGCAGCAGAATGCGCTTGGTTTTGTTGCCGTTGCCGTAGCTCTCCTGCCAGCAAGCGGCCAATGCTTCCTCCTGCTGGTCTCGCTGAATTTTCGCCAGCAAAAGAGCATGGCCCACGCCAATTTCGTCCTTGGCAAAGGCTTCGACCACGGCCGGGGCAAGCTCGGTCAAGCGAATCCTCGTTGCCACATATCCCGGATTCTTGCCGCACTTGGCCGCGATCTGCTCGATAGAATACTTCGGCTCCTCAAGGCGCAAGAGCGCGACAAAGCCTTCCGCCTCTTCCAAAGGATGCACGTCGCGGCGCTGGAGGTTCTCCACAATGGAGATTTCGAGGCACTGGGCATCCGTCAGTTCCCGGATGTCCGCTGGCACGTATTCGACTCCGGCCAGTTGCGCCGCACGGTAGCGCCGCCTTCCGGCCACGATCTCAAAGCTGTGCGGGCCGACAGGCCGCACTAGCACGGGCGAAAGCACACCCTGAGTACGGATGGATTCGGCAAGCTCGTTGAGCGCTGCCTCATCGAAGATGCGGCGTGGGTTGAGGGCAGACTCGATAAAACTATCGAGCGGCAGGTTGCGAAACTCGGATTGCGTTTGAACTGCGGTCGTCATGGGGATTCTCCTTTTGTGGTTATCGAGAGTTAGTGCCTGAGCGGGCACGGCCAGCGCCCGCCCGATGGGTTGCGAGTTACTGGCTCCGGCTGCGCAGAAAGGCTTCAATAAATCCCTGTGCGCGAAGGTTCTTATCCCACACGCGGGCAAAGCTCTCATGCTCGCGCAAAAGGCCGGGAACGAAAACATAGTTATCGCCTTTACGGCTGCGGGAAAACTGTTCTACTCCCAAGTAGTCATTGCGGAAGTAGAACGGCGAAAGAATCCAGCCCATGCCAAGCGGATTCGATAACTCGAAACACATCTCCGGCTCGCGCATCAGGTCGCCGTTCTGTTCGCCGTAATGCGCGATTGAGATAGCCGGAACACCAAGCGGGCCGGGTTCCGGCGTGGCTTCGATCACAAGGACCATATAAGGCGGGTTCTCAATCCGCAGATAAAGGTCGCTGCGATAGCCTCCCGCCTTATCGAGGATTTGAAGAATGGTCCGCATTACGCCACCTCCGCTACGGCCTCGGCTTCTTGCGGCGTCGCGGCCTCCGGCGTCGCGTCCTCGGTTTCAACGGCGGCAAGAATCACAGCAGATGTGCGCTGGATAACTTCAAGGCTCTCGGCCAACAATGCCGCGTTGCCTGAATACATCTGGATGTAATCGCTCGAAGCGTTTCCCATCTGCAAGCCAACGGCCTGGCCCACGATGAAAGCCACGGCCTCGGCTTCCGTCTCGCGGATGGTTTGCGTGGTGAAGGTGCGGCGCTCGGCGCGGTGCAAAAGTTCATGCGCCGTCTCGTGTACCAATGTGGTGAACTCCTCGGCCTTCGACTGGCCGGGAAGAATGGCGATCTTGCCGCCGTAGCTGACTCCCAACGCGGGGGCAATCTTCTCGTTGAACTCCAGCTTGATATTCTGCGCGGCAAGAAAAACAATCAGCCGGTCGCGCTGCCCGCCGATTTCGCCTGTAATAGTGCGGTCAAACTCCGGCAGGTCCGCGCCTTCGGTCTGGCCGATGTCGAAAACGTAGACGGCGCGGAAGCCAATCAGCATGGGCGCGGGCTTCGCGTCTGTGTTGTTGTCTGGCTCCTGCTCCGCCGCGTCTCTCCTGCGCCGGTATCCGATCATCGGAGCAAGAATCTGGATACCCTTCTCGCCCCTCTTCACGAATCGTCCAAGCTCGTTCCATGCGCGGATGCCCGCTACTCTCGTCGCTGTCGGGCGCTGCCGCGCAATGGCAAGGATGTTGCCAAAGCTGTAATTGTGAAACCGCGCCATTGCTCCGAGATACGCGGTCAAAGTCTCGCTTTTGCCCGCCTCAAGCTGCTGGATGAGAAAGTCCACGGCCTGCTTGATAACTAACTGTGTTGGGTTGTCTCTCTGGCTGGTGCGCTGCTGGTAAGGGGAATCGCTGATGTTGCGAAGCGCCGCATTTTTTCTGTGCGGGGCGGTGGCGGTGGTGGTGTTGGTGCTGGTAGCTGCGTAGGTCATGATCTTCGGCTCCTTCGGAGTGGGATTTGCCGTTTTTCAGCCCTGGTAGGGCTAAAAAAAGACATTCGTTTCATTGCTGCGAAACGGGCGCAGAGAGGCGCTGTCAACCCCCGAAGCCCGAAGGGGCGCGGAAGCGAGCACGGCGCGCTTTTCGCCGCGCGGAGCTGCACAAGCGGGGTTGACAGAAGGAGCCGAACGGAGCCTAAAGTTCGCAGGGAAACGAATGTCGGAAGATTGAACCAGCCGAAGGCTGCTCTGCACGAAGTTAAGGGGAGAGGCGTTGCGGGGAAGGAACGGCCCCGCATGGTTGGGAAGCGGAGAACGCCAGCTTTACCGGTGGTCTCAGCGGGGGAAGGGCGCGCATCCTTCCCTGGCCCCAAAGAGAGCTTGTGTCTGTTATTTGCTGAGTGGGAAATATGGAGAATATAGTTGGAGGGAAAAGCAAACCCAAACAGGAGACATGAATTGTTCTCAGGGACGCAGCAGTGCGGGATACTTTTTACGCAATTCGCTAATGGCCTCTTGCGTAAGTTTCCACGCCTCTCCCTGGAGCTTTGCAATGAGAGTGGACCAGATCGCTTCAAAGGCATCGATAGCGTCTTCTTCGTTGAAGCGAGATCCCGAGGCAAGCAGCGGGGCGATGTCTTCCGTGAGGTTTCGGGTTAGTTTCTCCAACATGCGTTGTTCTGCGATAGCGCGAGTGATGGGTTTCCCTTCAAGAGCGAGATAGTGGTCGAAGCAGGCGAGGAGCATATCAGGGCTCATGGATAGCTGCCGCAGGCCCATGTGCAGGTCAAACAAATCGCGATTCTTGCGGCGCTGCAAGAGTGCGCGCAGCTTGGTTCCGAAGAGTTCTTCAGGCGCGAAGGACAGGATGTTGGCGGTGGCCCGATACCATCCGTTCTCGACTGTGAATGGGTATGGCTGGATGCCGAGTACGCTGCCGTGCTCGCGGGTGTTGATCTCAACTTTGACCTTTAGTGTCGTATCCGGTTGGGCCTCCGGCGCAAATCGAAAAACAAAATGTATCGAGTGGGCAGCCTGCTCACGCTTGCAATCACCAAGCCAGGAGAGAGCTTTGCGGACGGCGTCGGCAGTGGCGCCGATCTGCTCAGCTTGCGTTTGCACGAGGTCTATGTCTTCGGAGTAGCGAAGAGGCTGCTTGAAGAGCAGCTTGTGGATGGCAGTGCCGCCGCGAAATGCAATTTTGCCCTCCAATGCGGGCGCATTGAAGAGATCGCACAGCGCGCGGGTGATAATTAAATCCTGCTCGACCTGCTGCGAGGTTGGCCAGGGAGCTTTGGCGCTCCACTCCTGAATGTAGGACGCGGGAATCAAATGTCGGCCTCCACGGGTTCATTGATGACAAGCTTCCACTTGGCTATGCGCGGGGCTTCTTCGGCGAGTGAAGCGATCAGCGGCTTAACGGATGGGTCAAGGAGTGACGAAGTCTTGGCCGACTTGACGAAGGGTTCAAGCGCGCTGGTTTGTGACTCGTATCCGGCCTGATCGAGCAAGTATCCGAGCCGGCGAACGGAGGCGTTGTCGTAGACCTCGGCCGCCCTGGCGAGCTTGCGGGAGTCGGCCTGCTGTCCGATGTCTTTAACGATCTGGGCAAGCCCATTGATGCCAGCCGACTTGTGAAAGTATCGAGCGCAATCGAGCAGAGTCAGTTCGACACCTGCGACCTTGGCGAAGCCAGTTTCGCTCTTCATGCTCCCAAGCCAATCAGGCAGGTTGACTTGAGCAAAGGCTGCGGGGGCCTGGTAGACAAACTGGAGCCGATGACGGCCGATCTCGAAGTCGCGAAGCTGCTTCGGAACGATCACTTGGAAAGTCATAGCCGCCTGATGAGAGGAGCCATGAAAGGCCGCCGCGCGGAGCAGCGAGACGCGGTAGTCGATGCCCTGAAACTTCATGAGCGGATCGATCCAACGGGCGGGGTCTGGCGCGCCTGCAACCCGATCTTCGGGACGGAGGATCAGGTAAAAGCCGTGGCGGAGATTGGCCACCCGCTGCTTCTTGGTTAACCGGCCAATCGCTGCTTTCAATGCGAGCGGGGACAGACGCAACTCGGCCAACGCCTCTTCGCGGGTGAAGTGGGCGCACCCGCGAATGAGTTGAGCATCGAGATATTGATCGAGGCTAGTCATTCCCATATTGTATGCGAAAAGCTGCGAGAAACGTATCTTTTTGAATATGAAATGGATAATACGCAAGGCCGGCGGAATTATTTCGTGATTGTGCATAAACTATGTCTCTTTATTTTCAACGATTTAAGCCGTTTTCATAAACTCTTTCGACGCAGTAGAAAGAATTCTCCAGACGGTGTCTGGTGAATTCACTTGACTCCGATTCCCTGAGCAATAGACGGCGTTTGCAAGACTTCCAGCACTGAGGTCTTGGGAACTTCCGCGGCTGAGTTGCAGGCTGAACTTAGTCATGTCGTCAGTGAAGACTGTGGCCTCGTGGCTAAGGCGGGAGATGGAGACGTGGCCGAAGCGGGAGTTGAGCAGGTCCGGGTGGGTACCGGTGTGGAAGGGGGTAATGAAAACAAGAACGCCCCGTCTCCGGGGCGTTCAAAGGTCGCTCATTGAGCGGAGCCTTACGACGAAAGCTTACTAAGAATAGTCGGGCAATCGCCGCTCAAGTACACTAAGATACTTGTATTCTCCGTAGGGCCATTACGTCAAGGCGGTATTTTGATGTCCTCTGCCATGGAATCACCTCAGAAGTACGTTCTCGGCCTCGATCTCGGATCAGCATCGCTCGGGTGGGCTCTGATCGCTTTGGATGCCGTCGATGACCCCACCTCATTGATTCGTGCCGGCGTTCGCATCTTTGAACCTGGCGTTGACGGCACATCGATGGATATCGAACAAGGGAAAGACCAGTCAAAAGCGGTCGAAAGGCGAACCGCGCGCCTGCACCGGCGCCAACTTCGCCGGCGCGCAGCTCGGCAACGGGATTTATTTCGCCTTCTCCAAAGACATTCCTTGTTGCCAGTGCCGGAGACCGTGGTCGGGTCGCAAGAAGAGCAGAGACATTCGATTCTCAACGAACTCGATCAAGCACTCGCTCGAAAGTGGCAATCCGCATTTCCAGACAATCGTTTCGCCCAGCTACCTCTGTATTACCTTCGCAAGAGGGCACTTGATGAGCCGCTGGAAGCGCACGAGATCGGGCGGATACTGTTTCATCTGATTCAGAGGCGGGGATTCCTCTCGAATCGCCGGGAAAACAAGCAGAATCCAGACCAAAAGAAGGAATTAGGGCAAGTCAAGACCGAGATTCATAGCTTGGAACAAGAAATCCAGAATGCCGGCGCACGAACCCTTGGCGAGTTTTTCGCCGGGCTGGACCCTCACGCTCAAAAGGTGCGCCGCCGCTGGACCGCACGAAAGATGTTCAAAGATGAGTTCGAGAAGATATGGGAAGCACAGGCGATTCATTGCCCCAATCTATTGACGCCGGAACTTCACGACAAGATTGCTCATCTTCTGTTCTTCCAAAGGCCGATTGCCGCGCAGACACATTTAGTAGGCAAATGCGAGTTGGAACCAGGAAAGCAGCGTGCGCCGTGGGCAGCAATGGAAGCCCAGAGATTCCGCATCCTGCAAAAGGTGAACGATCTGAGGTTAGTCAATCCTGGGAGCTTGATTTCCGATTCACTCACAGAAGAGCAGCGTCAAAGGCTGTACCAGCTTTTGGACCGGGAGGGGGACCAGACGTTCAAAGCTATTAAAAAATACTTCTCATTCCCTGCCGAGGTCCAGTTCAATCTTGAAAAGGGAGACGAGAAACGTCTACGAGGAAATCGAACGCAGGCGGCCATGCGAAAGGTGTTTGGTGACCGCTGGGACACATTGAGCGCAGGGAAACAGCATCAGATTGTCGAGAATTGGAGAAACAGTGAGTCCGATGAGGTATTGATCCGCGAGGCACAGGAACACTGGTCACTGGATGATTTTGCGGCTACTTTGTTGTCAGAACAAATTCCGGAACCTGGCTATTGTGCCGTCTCACTCACTGCAATTTCCAAACTTCTCCCTCTAATGCAGTGTGGCAAGTCTTTCAAGGTGGCAGAGACGGAAGTGTATGGTGCTCGCTTCTCGGGCGGAGTCGTTTTCGATATGCTGCCAGAGGTGCGTAAACAGCTTGAGTCGCTACGCAACCCAGCGGTTGAGCGCGCACTTACGGAATTGCGTAAAGTCATTAATGCAATTGTGCGCGAATATGGAAAGCCCTATGAAATACGGATTGAGCTTGCGCGCGAACTCAAGAAGCCCCGTCAAGAAAGAATCGATGCGGCAAAGAAAAGTCGGAATCGCCAAAAAGAGCGCGAGGATGTTGTCGCCAGAATTTTGCGCGAATGCGGTCTATCGAATCCTTCCAGAAAGGACATCGAGAAAGCTCGTTTGCATGAAGAGTGCGGCGGCATCTGTCCCTATACGGGCAGGCATATCTCGTTTTCAAACCTCTTCGACAACTCGGAGTTTGATGTGGAGCATATCATCCCGCGTAGCCGCTATCGAGGGTGTAAAACATTTTGTGTAAACGGTCTTTTCGACTCTGTTAAACAGAGAGAGGAGAGATCGAATGGGATTGGACAACAAGCTGATCGACGAGTTGCTCACTGGGCGCTCCACG